>Ga0172368_10000048_pt1 | contig 137200 bp, 118 predicted proteins | sample Lak11m_FD_114540 | JGI IMG/M metagenome (GOLD analysis project Ga0172368, IMG submission 114540) | Freshwater microbial communities from Kabuno Bay, South-Kivu, Congo - kab_022012_11m | ecosystem: Environmental > Aquatic > Freshwater > Lake | place: Democratic Republic of the Congo...
AGAGGGAACGCACTTCCCCCCGTTGACGGGGGGATTGAGGGGGGGCGGTTGACGACAAGAATCTGCACGGAGCAGAAAAGACACGTCCTCGGGGCTGAACCGCCTCTTAACTTAACGCTTATGTGCCTTCGCAGGAATGACGGGGCTGGGCATGTGAATAGGACAAAAATTCTGGCAACTTCTACGAAACCCTCCCCGATAATATACAAATGGCCGGCAGAGACGCCGGCCCTACTATAGGCTGTGGTGGCGGCCGCCGTCTCCGTCGGCCATTTCGAGGTCACGCACTGGAGCGCGAATCCGTGCAGTTCATACTAACGGACGCAGTTTCGCCACGACCAAGCCTATGATTCCAGGTCGGCAGCGATCTTCTGGATCTGCTCTCGGACGATCTTCTCCACTGAATCCAGCAGCTTCGTCTGGATCTCTTCCCTCAGCATTGCCACGACCTCTTCCCGCCTGGGGATGAGTCCTCGTGTGCGTTCATCAAAGAGACCTCGCGAGACGCTCTCCATCCACACTTTCTCGGGGAGCGAACTCTCGATGGCCACGGTGATGCTCCGCACCAGCGCATCCTGGAACCGTTCCTTGTCGGGCAGCGATTCGTAAAAGGCGTCAAGCACTTGCTCCGTTGTCGGGAGCATTTGTGGGATCGCTTGTTTCAGGCCTGCTTCTTCCAGAGCACCCTCGATCTTCGCATCCAATGTGGAACGCAAGGTAATCTGAACTTCGTCGCCCGTTGGCATCAGAGGGGCCACGTGCCCCTCCACCGCTGCGAGCACGTGCTCCCGGGAGGGCATGAAGTCCAGCGCCTGAGCGATCCGGGCCATCAAGTCGCTCTTGGAAGGAATGTCCTGAAGCGCGACGTCCAACCGACCGATCACCGCCTCGGGCGAGGGCAGCGCGCCGGCAATGGCGCTCTCCATGCGCTGCAGAATCGCTTCACGGGACGGTGTAGTCGCCTCGAGGAACTCGTTCATACGACTTACGGACTCTTCCACCTTCGCCAAGACGTCTTCGTGGGAAGGCACGGAAGTCGCCAACACTTGGTCGATCCGAGCCGCAGATTCGTCCATTCTCCTGACAATCTCGTCTTGGGCCGGCAGAGACGATCTGACCAGTTCATCCAACCGATCGATGGCACGATCCACGCGGCTAACGATGTCCTCTCGAGGCGGAAGCGATGACGCAACGAGCGTGTCGATCCGGCCGAGCGCAGCGTCGACGCGCTGGCGAATATCATCTTCGGCCGGGAGCGCACGGCGGACCGCGTCGTCGATGCCGGCCAGCGCCTGCTCGGTCCTGCCGATGATGAATTCCGACTCGGGCAAAGAGGCCTGGATTTTTGTTTCGACCGCAGTGAGCGCGTCGTTGACTCTCGCCGCCACGAGCTCTCCCGAAGGCACTGCCGCGCGGAGTGATTGCTCGAGTTCACCTACCGCACGATCAAATCGCTGAAGAATCGCCTCTTGCGTAGGCAGAGAAGCCTTGACTGAGTCCTCCATTTCGCGGAAAGCATCCTGCGCTCGTTGGCTGACAAGCTCCTGCGAAGGGACAGCTTCCTTGATGATGTCTGCCATTTTGTCGGCGGCCTCGGCCATCCGACCAAGGATTTCGTCGCGTGACGGAATCGAGGATTTCGTCAGTTCTTCTATTCGGCCAAGCGCTTGTTCAGCCCTCCTTGCCAACTCCTCCCTCGGGGGCATGGCACCCGAGATAACTTCATCGATGCGTGCCGCGACCGCCTCATCCACTTTTCGGGCGATCTCTTCGCGCGAGGGCAGGGCAGCGGCTACCAATTGGTCGATCTTGCCTATCGAGTCTTCCACCTTGCTGCGGATCTCTTCCGCCGGCGGCATTGCGGCCAAGAGGAGCGCGTCTACACGACCGAGAATCATTTCACGGTTCGGCTGGATGTCCGCCATCCGGCGTGCAACCGCGTCCATCATCTCATCTTTCGACGGCAGAGCATCCTGGAGGGACCGGCTCATCGCTGCGGACACTTCCTCCGATGAAGGCATGGCAGGTTTGCCCGCCACTTGTTCCGCTCCGGCGAAGGCACTCGCCAGCGGCGTTCCTTCCAACCCGCGGGATGCCAGCGCCGCGGTGATTGCCGAGAGGATCTGATCCGCCGGCGGCATCGCTTGCTGCCACGCCGGCGCCTGCGCTGCCGGTATCGGCGCTGCGGGGGCCGCCGTCGGAACCGCAGGTCCTTGAGCCGCTGGAGGTTGCGCTACAGGCGCCTCCGGTTGCGGAGCTTCCGCTGCTATGGCCGCAGCCGGAGGAGGAGCAGTGGGTTCGACCGTAAGTGCTTCGACAGCGATCTGTTCCTCGAACCCCTTGACGATTTCCTCTTCGTCGACCGCGAATTCCTCGCCGAGCTCTTCTTCAGCCGGCAATGCCTCCGCGGTAGTCGGCTCGAATTCCCCGAAATCCAGAGCCGCTTCGGGCACACCTTCTTCGAGCGGCATCTCGTCCAGCATCAAGTCTTCGGAAACCTCGAGCATTGGCTCGGCTTCGCCGGGCTCTTCGGCCAAGATTTCCTCGATGACCTCTTCTCCGAGGGTGAGTTCTTCGCCGATCACACTTTCGGGCTCGCCGGGTTCCTCAAAGGCGATCTCTTCGCCCAAATCCGCTTCTTCCAAGGCGATTTCGGGTTCGAGCGCAATCTCGCCGGTAGCTTCTTCGGGGAAGCGTTCCATCGGGAATTCTTCGGTCGGCAACTCCTCGCCGAAGAACTCCTCGGTAGTCATTTCTTCTTCTTCGAGATCCAGCTCTTCCAGAGACAGCTCTTCAGTCCCTTCGAGCGAGACTTCTTCCGCGGGGTACTCCTCTGCCTCAATGAGGCCTTCCTCAGCTTCCTCAAGTTCCATCTCTTCGAGATCTTCCTCGTGGAGCTGATCCATTCCGACGGTTTCCACGTCGACGACCTGCTGGTCAGCCGGGAATGCGGCGTTTTCGGGGAACGCATCGACCGCTTCGAGTTCTTCAAGCTCGACGTCCGCGAGAAGGCTGTCTTCCTCGAGGTCAATCACGTCCACGCGATCGAGCATTGTGTCGGAGAGGGGTTCCTGACCGAGTGAGTCATCCTCAAGCATCAACTCTTCGGACGTGAGTATTCTGGAAGGGTCTTGAACTTCGAGTATTCTGCCGATCTCAGTATCGTCGGGGTCGATGCGCTCCGGAGTAGCCCGTTCTTCAAGGGCTTCGGACTCACCGGACTCGAGTTCGAGACCGATTTCGTCCACATCGAGATCAACCGTGACCGAATCCTTCATCTCGCGGGCAGCTCGCCGATCCATGGTAACGGAAGAGAAATCGGGAAGGTCCGTGTCGATTTCGACTTCAAGCGGCTCGGATGCAGCTTTTGCTTTGACCGGAACCTTGGTGATCGTTTCATCTTCGGCAGGGAGGACTTCCGAGACCAACTCGATGGTGGGCTCGATCGAGAGTCCTTCCTCGTCGTCGTCATCAAATCCGAGGTCATCGAGATTCAACTTCACGGTGTCGCCGTAACGGTCTGCCTCGTCGCCTTCGTCGCCGTAGTCGATTTCGGCGGCCAACGTTCCCGCGTCGATTTCAACGGTGTCGCCGGTAGTTTGGGGAGTTGTCTCTTCGTCGAAGGATTCGCCGGACATCGCGAGTAGTTCTTCAGTCATCCCACCCGCGTCTTCGTCGGCAAAATCGATAACGATCTCGTCTTCGTCAGCGGTTTCTTCGCCGCCTGCCGAGATACCGAGTAGCGACAGGACGGTGTTTCTGAGTGCAGTTCCCTCGAGAGGTTTGCTCAGGTATCCGTCCGCGCCGACGGACTTGATATCTGTGCCGCTGGGGCTGCCGGGGTCGCCTGTCATGAACAGGACCGGAACGTCGGCATATTCCTTCGAATCTTTGATGCGCGACACCAAGCGCGTTCCCGGAACGTCCTCGAGGAACGCGTTCAGTATGATAAGATTCGGTCTTTCGGTCTTGATGGCTTGCTTAAGTCCGGCTGAGGTGGAGACCCCGACCACCTCGCTGCCTTCTTGCGAAAGGAAGCGAGAGACGGCCTCCCGGCTTTCGGGATCTCGGTCGGCGACGACGATCCGATAGGACATGGGAACCTCGCCCTTTTTTCTTTAAAAAATACAACAAAATCAACCTAAATGTCAAGTAGGTTAAAAGTTGAACTTGCATTAGTTTCCCTAGGCGGCAGGGACGCCAAGGAACCCAATCTCGCAAAAAGTGTCGATAGTGCTATATTGTCTCTGTCTTGCGCGAACCGTATTTCCCTCTGATGGCATGACTGGTCTTCTGACGCTGCGGCGCATCACGCGGTATCACGAGCGACCCCGAGAGGATACGAACAGTCGACCGGGCGACGGCTCGCGCCGCGCAGTCATCTCCTGGAGGAAGCGGCGCGGGGATCCCGAGACTTGTGATTCGCGAGTTATGACTTTATATTGTTGACATAACATATCGCAATCGAGGGATATCTTGACTTAATTGCGTTTCTCGGTTAAGGAACGTGCTGATTCGGAGAAAGGAGAGGACCTCCATGTACGAGGCAATGTCAGCGGCGCTGCCAGCCCAACAGTTCGCCGATCACAGCTTATGGGCGATAATCATGGGAGCAGGATGGGTGGTGAAGGGCGTGATGATCCTTCTGCTTCTTTTCTCAGTAGTGTGCTGGGGGATCATCCTCACCAAGGCGCTCACTCTATCCCGAGCCCGGAAAGACACTCAGCTGTTCTTCGACGCGTTCCGTGAATCGCGCAAATTCTCGCTCCTATACTCCGAAGCGAAACAGCTCACATTCAGTCCGCTCGCCCAGGTTTTCAAAGCCGGTTACGCGGAGCTCGTGCGCATTTCCAAGTTCCAGACAGGGCTCCAAAAAGGCTCCGAGGAGGCGGCTGAGCCTGATTACGAACGCACCGGCATGGACAATATCACCCGGTCACTGCAACAGGCAGTGACAGCGGAACGCACGCGTCTCGAACGAGGAGTGAGCTTCCTTGCCACCACCGGATCGTCCGCTCCTTTCATCGGATTGTTCGGCACGGTTTGGGGCATCATGGAATCATTTCGTCAGATCGGCGTAGCGAAAAGCGCATCGCTGGCGGTAGTCGCGCCGGGCATCGCCGAGGCACTCATTGCCACCGCAGCCGGTCTAGCTGCCGCTATCCCCGCGGTTATCTTCTACAACTACTTCTTGAGCCGCATTAACACCATCGCTACGGAAATGGACAATTTCTCGTCCGAATTGATCAACATCATTGAACGCATCTACATGAACCGAAAGCAGGTCTGATACCAATGCGCTTTCTAACAAGTGACATAGAAAGGGCCGGCAGGGACGCCGGCCCCCACCATGTTTGGTGGCGGCGGGCCTCCGTGCCCGCAATTTTCACTCGTACGAAATCGCACTGCTCTGAGATTCGGAGCGAGCCGCGATCTGCGCGCAAGGAGTAGGTTATGGCTTTCAGCACCAACGGCAACAATAGGAACGCAATGTCCGAGATAAACGTCACTCCGCTCGTGGATGTGATGCTCGTGCTCCTGATTATCTTCATGGTCACCGCGCCGATGATGCAGGAGGGAATTTCCGTCGCTCTGCCTCAAGCAAAAGGCTCGGCCATCGAGAAGAAAAATGAAGTGGAAGAGTTTGTTATTGCGGTGGCCCGTGAAGGCGGGGTCTTTGTCAATGATAAGCCCGTGGAAGAGGCCAAGTTGGTCGATGCAGTCCTGGCGGCCAAGGAAAAGAATCCAGCCACCGAGGTTTACATGAGGGCGGACAAGGACGTGCCCTACGGCACTGTAGTCCGTATTATGGCCGCGCTGAGGCAGGCGGGTATCGCGGACCTCGGCATGATAACCTCGCCGGAGGAGCAAACCGCCGTCACCAGATGATCACTGCTGCCTTCAAATCAGCGTGGGCTGCTTCTCCTGTGATGACGGCCATTTCCGCCGCACTCCACGCTCTATTTCTGCTCGCGATCATCATATGGGGAATCGCTCCGCAGGCGACACGCAAGCCCCAAACGGAATTCACCAAGGTCACCCTCGTCGAGACGAAACCCGGACCTCCTGCACTCGAGGATTTTAAGCCTGCGCCGACGGAATCCGAATCACCGCCGGGCCGAATTGATGTCGCTGAAGTAAAGCCTGACAAACCTCCGGCTTCAATCGAGATGATTCAGCCCGCAGCCCCAGCCAAAGAGATCAATGAAGTCATTCCCGTGAAGAAGCGAAGGCGCACCGCCAAGCCACTTCCCGAACCCGAGCCAAAGACCGCCAAGAAGCCGAAAGAAGAGCCGCCCAAGAAGCAAGAGAGTCCCGAAGAATATTTGAAGAAACGTCTCGCTGAACTTGAGAAAGATGTATCGCCCAAGAAGAAGACATTTTCTTCTGCGGCATCTCAGGGGAAGCCGGACTCCACGGCCAAGCCCGGAGGCGGCGGAACGGGGGGAGCCGATATCGATCCTGAGCTTGTGCGATGGATGCGCCAGGTCCGCGGCAAGGTCAACACAGTCTGGGCGGTCATCGGGCAGGGGCCTTCCCGTAAGGTGACCATGATCGGCGTGAAGATTTCCGATGACGGTGCACTCACCGATGCTACCGTGGACGAAACCTCGGGCGACGCAGCCTTCGACAGATCCGCACTCCGGGCCGTCCATCAGGCCGCGCCCTTTCCGCCGTTGCCCACCTCCGTGAAGGAAAGGATCCGGCAGGCAGGCGGCCTGGCGCTCAGATTCACTCCGGGCGAGGTCCAATGACCGAATGCCGGGGGAATGGCTCGACCCTTCTGATGGATGTCGGAAATGTCCGATGGAGATCACTGTAGTGAGCGTACCCTGGTGCGGGGATTCCCGCGACGTTACGAAAGAATCGGGTAATGGTAGGGGCCGGCGTCCCGAGAGTGTCTCAAAAGTCGAATGGCGCGTGAAATCGAGGCACGATTCTCATGTGCTAAAAGTGGCGCAGTACGGAACTGACTTCGTGCCACGTTCATTCCCGGCGCAGAAATCCTTTGTAGGGGCGGGGTTTATCCCCGCCCGTCACCACAGACCTCGCGAGGCGGGCGGGGATAAACCCCGCCCCTACGGTTCATCGTGTTACGATTGGAACCCGCCGAGGAGTTTTGACACAGCCTCTCCCTGCCGGCCCGACGAGTCTGAGGAGTTCCAGGCAACAATCGGGCCGGCAGGGACGCCGGCCCCTACCGAAGAGATCAGAGGAGGCACTTGTTGCGACACGGACGCGCGTTCCCGCCACCTCACCGAACAAGGAGCGCGGGTTCCCCCCTTTCGTAGAAGCCACGAACGAACAAGGTTCACGAGTCTCGCTGCGGTAATCTTCCTACTAGCCTCATTCCTAACACCCCTGCACGCGAAGCTCGTACTTGACGTGGAAAACCCCAACCTCGCCAAGATGCCCATCGCTGTGCCGGATTTCGTTGCAGTCGGGCCCGGCGCGATCAACGGTCGAGACCTGGCGGGAATACTCCGGAACGACCTCTACATGACGGGGTTGTTTCATATTGTCGAAACGCCGGCGACCGGAACGTCTCCTTCCGTCGCAGAACCCGACTTCCAGGCGTGGGCCACAACCGGAGCGCAGGCGGTCGTAAGCGCAAGTTTCCGCGTTGAAGGGGACCAGCTCATTCTTGAGGCCAAACTATACGACACGGCCCTCCAACGCATGGACCTGGGCAAGCGCTTCGCTGGACATGTGAACGACCACAGGCTCATCGTGCACAAGTTCGGCGACCGGATCATGGAACAGCTCACGGGCGTGCTCGGTTGCTTCTCGACACGGATTGCATTCGCTGGAGCGACCGCCCCACGGGAAGTCTACGCGATGGATTTCGACGGCCACCGCCTCCAACGTCTCACCAACAACGGCAGCCTCAATCTGTCGCCCGAATGGTCGCCCGACGGACGTAACATCCTGTTCACCTCGTATGTGCATGGGAAACCGGATCTGTGGCGGTTGGACTTGGAGACGATGCAGTGGGCGGTGGTATCGTCTCGGCCTGGGGTGAACGCGTCGGCGCGCTACTCACCAGACGGTAATATTGTGGCGTTGTCGTCAAATCATAAAGGAATACCTAAGATTTTCTTGCTAAGTCCCCAAGGAAACATCATAAAAATGTTGACGGAGGGGCGAGGAAATGATATTTCCCCCACATGGTCGCCCGACCGCTCGACCATTGCCTATGTGTCCGACGGGGCAGGCAATCCGCAAATCTATCTGGTCTCGGTCGATGGCGGACGGCCGAGGAGGCTCACGCACGAGACCAACTACAATACGGATCCGGACTGGTCTCCACGAGGAGCGCACATAGCGTTCACGGCCCGGATCGAAGGGCGGTTCCAGATATGCACTATCAGGACGGACGGCTCGGACTTCAGGGTTCTGACGGACAAGGGGTCCAATCAAGCTCCGGCCTGGTCTCCGGACGGCAGGATGATCGCCTTCGGGTCCACTCGGGACGGCGCGCCGCGCATTTACGTGATGGACGCGGAAGGCCGGGTGCAAGCCCCGGTATCTCCGATTCCGGGCAAGTCGGCCGCGTGGTGTCGGGCCCGGAGATAGACTCGCCTCAAACGCACTCTCGGTTCAACCTCTTTGCAGACAATAGGACCTGGCTCACAGGCGTGGTCGTACTCTTGGCCGTAATGGTTATTGGGTCAGGCTGCTCCAGGCCAATTGTTAAGCAGCCGGGACCTGGAGGCCCGCCGGGCATGATACCCGGTCCTGGTATGGCAATCGGAGAGCAGGACGTACTGGCGGTGCAGGCGACGCTGAGGGATATTTACTTCAATTACGACCAGTTCGCCATCACCCCGGACGGTCAGGCGGCACTCCAGTTCAACGCGGATGTACTGCGCAAAGCGCCGCACGTCAGGGTCGTCATTGAGGGTCATTGCGACGAGCGAGGCACGGACGAGTACAACCTGGCGCTGGGCGAACGGCGAGCCCGTGCGGTCGTGGACTTTCTCGTCGGCCTCGGGATATCCCCTGACCGTGCGACCACTGTTTCGTACGGGTCCGAGCTCCCTGTGGATCCCGGCCATAATGAGGCCGCATGGTCCAAGAACCGCCGTGCGCATTTTCGCGCTTCTCGCTGAGTGCGCTGTCATGGCCGGAAAACACCTGTTCAAGAAAGATAGTTTGAGAGGAGCTCGCTCCCTCGCGGGCGTCCTCCTGGTGGTATCGTTGAGTTGGTCTCTGTCCGGCTGTCTGGCCAGGTCCAACTCTCCTGGACTTCCTTACGTCAAGCCCGCGAACATGGTCCCACCAGTGCACCAGACTCAAGTGCATCTTGCAGCGCGTTTGGATGAAATGGACGCTGAACTCCAGCGCCTGCGGGGATCAATTGAGCGGATGCAGACCGCGGGCGGGCAGGAAGGGGTTGTCAAGAGCCTACAGGAACGAGTCGCGTTCATCGAACGGCAGTTGAGCATCGATCCTGCGGGCCAGACACAGCACGGCCGAGCGCTGCCGCCGGCTATGCCGGTCCCCGGCGGATCAGCGCCCCCTTCCGAGCCGGCCGAGCCCGCGGGTCCGCCTGCAGGTCCGGGCGAACGTGTAGAAATCCGGAACGCCCCGATCCAGGATGATGAGAGGGCCTTTCGGGAAGCGTACTCGCTCGTGCGGAAGGGCGCGTACCGGGAAGCCGCACCAATCCTGGAAGAACTCATTAAGAGGGACCCAAAGGGCCGTTTTGCGCCGGATGCGGCCTATTGGCTTGGGGAGAGCCTCTACGGCCAGAGTATGTACGGCGAGGCGGTTCTCCAGTTCGATCGGGTGCTCAAGGAATATCCGGGATCAAAGAAGGAATTGAGCGCGCTCCTCAAGCAGGGGGAGGCCTTCGAGAAGATGAACGACACCCAGTCGGCACGCATCATATTTGAAAAGCTTACCAAGGATCATCCGCACTCAACGCAGGCACGAGTCGCAAATACCAAGCTCAAGGCATTGTCGAAGCGATAAGAAAGGAACTGGTGACGCAGGGTAGCCGTAGTCGAGGTGTGTGCGCCTTCCCGTGTCACGATGCCAGCGGGGGAACCTAATCCGGTGTAGGGGCGACCGGCTGGTCGCCCGCTTCTGTTTCTGCGCAGTTTCAGTTGGGCGACCTTCCGGTCGCCCCTACAGTGCCCTACCCGCTGTCCGAACGGTTGCGCGCATATAGCGGGTGCCACTGCTGGCTTGTCCAGCAGTGGCACCCAATCAGAAACTCCTGCAGGATCGGAGTCACGCCGAAAAGGAGCAAAATTTTGGCAAGAGATACAGGTTAGCGATTCTCATAGAGGCATGCCATCAAACAGGTGACATCCATCCATGAGAGTACGTAAGGCTGCCCCATCTATTGCTGATAATACTGCACTCCGCCGGACTGCTCACCACCACCGTACTGCATAGCGCCACCCTGGTACCCAGGAGCACCCTGGTAAGGCGCTCCGTAGGCCTGTGGCTGCATCTGCTGCATCGGCATAGGTTGTTGCATGGGCTGCTGCATGGGCATCGGACGTTGCATAGCCTGCGGAGGCATGGGTTGCTGCTGCATAGAGGGTCCGTACATAGCCTGCGGTGCAGGTTGCATTTGCTGACCGTATTGGCCGGCGGGCGCTTGCATGGGTGGTACGTACTGCATCCTCGGAGCTGGTTGCTGCTGTCCGTAACCACCAGAAGGCGCCTGACCTTGAGATGCCTGAGGCGTTTGCCCCGAGTGGAACGGGTCGAAAGTGTACACAGGGTTGCCGCTCCACCAGGCGCGGAGATCGCCGATAGCGCTGTTTTCAACCGCTTCCCGGCTCGAGTCACCTCCAAAGAGGTAGTTCAGAAAGGCGTCAGCGGGCATAGCCGCCGCAACTATGAGGACGCAACACGCCATCACAGTGAAGTTTCTTTTCATTGGAGGCACCTCCGTTCGTGGTGAGCCTCGGCGATCCCGTGGCTTCCATGCGTGGATACTATCGCGAGTAGGGGGAAAAGTCCAGGAGACTGGCGCTGACGTCGCAAGGATTCAGTTACGCGGGGCGGTTCCGGAACCCTTTTTGTTGAGGCCTCTTCTCCAGCGGGCCGAACAATCTCTGGACGGGGTAAAAGCAGAATGACGCACATCAGTGACAGTAACGCAGGGTAGCCCCGACGTTACACGTCGGGGTTGCGCAGCAACAAGAGGTCCATGTTCTTTCTCGCATGAGAAAGGTCTCATGAAGAGCGATCAAGACCTCGTACGAACTTGTCATTGCGAGCGTAGCGAAGCAATCTCCAACGCCTGACAAAAGGAGATTGCTTCGTCGTTTCACTCCTCGCAATGACACGTCTAATAGCGAGACCCCGCAGGAAACTGAAGGGATACCTGCCGTCGTTCAAAATTTACATGATGCTAATAGGGTAAGCCCGAGATATGTAGATGACTCTTATCGTAGATTAACAGGTAGGGCGCTCTCGCAGGCGCTCAGCGCTGACGGACCCCGACGCGTTCGAGAGCTTCAGTTGCAGCAATCTTGGTATCGAGCATTCGGAGGCGCTCCTGAGCAACCTGCTCGAAGCGGCCTTTGAGCGGCGTGGCGACAGTCTTCACTGACGCTGTCATTTTGGCCTGGAGCGTGAGCGGGTCTGCAAGCTTGCCTTTGGTAGTGCGGAACTCGAAATGAAGGTGAGGTCCAGTAGCATCGCCGGTCGTCCCGACCAGACCGATCCTGTCCTTCTGTTTCACTCGCTGCCCTTTGCGCACGAAGAAGCGGTGCAGGTGCCCGTACCGGCTTTCGCTGCCGTTATCATGCCGGACGCACACATAGTTGCCGTATCCGTTTCCCCAACCAGCGGATATCACCGTACCTGCCGCTATGGCCCAAACAGGTGTTCCTCGAGGAGCGGCGTAATCGACGCCGTCGTGGTGCTTCCAGCGCTTGTAAATCGGGTGAAATCGTTGCCCGAATTTGGAACTCACCCGGAGCGCGATGCCGAGCGGGGACCGGAGGGATTCTTTCTTCAGCTCCTGTCCCCGTTCGTCGTAGTACGTGCCATTGAAGAGAACAGCCGTTTTTCGTCCGGTCTTCTTGCCGTCGTAAACCGCGCACAGAACGCGACCATAACCCGATGCGCGATCGTCCGCGTAACGGCGCTCGACCAATACTCTACAAATGTCACCCTTGAAGGACTCTGACTGAAAGTCGATATCCCACTTGAATACTTTGTTGCCAAGCTCGCCGGCCAATTCCTTCGATTCGCCCGCCTTGAGCACCGAGTCGATAAAGGTGTTGTCCATCCGGATCGTGACGACTTCCGCCTTGAAGTCAAGCACAACTTCTTCTTTCCACGACCGTATCGTCCCGTTTTCATTCACCGCGTGGAATACGTTTGAAGGATCCAGTTCTGCGCTGGCCCTGAGGAATTTACCCTTGGAATCGACGGTGATGGAACATCTGGTATCGGGGGAGAGCGGGGTGGTCGGCCCGAATCCCTTTTTGCCGCTTAGCTTGATCACGGACGCGAGACTGCGGGCCACTTGAGCGGCAGATTCTTCGTCCGCGATATTCGAGCCGAGCAACGAGATGAGCGAGTCGTCTTCACCGGTATACTCGGTGACCTCCACAGCGCCTTCTTCGAGCGAGGCTCCATTCTCGACGTCCTCTTCGGTGACGGGCGCTTCGGGTAAGGCTTCCTCATCATTGCCCAACAGCGAAGTCAGAATTCCTGAACTGAAGGGGGTACCATCGGTAAGCATGGGCACAAAAAAAACGTATCCCACGCTCGTCAGTGCGGCGAGTACAACAAGGGAGACGAGCACCGTCTTCACGGAAAACCCGCCCCGCCGTTGAAACCTGGACATGGGGATAGGCCTTACGGCGCGCATCGCAGCCCTTCCATACCTCCTGGTGTGGGAACGTAGCACCAAAACGCAAAACAGTCAACGCTGAAGCAAGATTTTCGGAATCCATTCAATCTCGGGCCGAAATTATCCGTAATGCCCTTCTTCGCGACCGAACAGCCGCACGCTTAAGAATCGCAAGCATTGAGTTTCCTGCGGGCGCGCGGTCCACCATGTCATTGCGAGGAGTGCAACGACGAAGCAATCTCCTGTGGTCAAGGGTGGGAGATTGCTTCGCTACGCTCGCAATGACATCGCCGCCCGGCTGTCTGGCCCCGCGTAAGTAAATGGTCACCAAGAATCGTCATTTTCCGCTGGGAGCTATACGCACGAGGAACATTTCGCAACACGGATTGTCGTACGGACTGACCCCGGTTCGTTAACCGTAAATCGCCAGCTGCGCTGCGACACGGCGCCAAACTTATTGATGCTTCGCCCGGGGAGGGAGGGTCGCCATGAATACGGATCAGCAATTGTGGCTTGAAGAATATGCGGTGACCTGCCGAGTATTCAAAGGCAGATGGAGTATTCGCCATTGTGTACGCATGTACCATGACATGCAAGACCTGAAGATCCAGATGTCGACGAGGGCCAGGGGGAAAGTCACCCGCCACCAGTCTGACTACAATCCATGCCGCCACTGTAAAGTACTCGCCAAGTACATCAAGAGCCACGAAAACCCGGCCGAGTGCTACACACCAGCGGCCGATCAGACCTACAGCGACGCCTGGGTAGCGTGAGCCGCCGCCGCAGGGCGCCGCAAATCATCCCCGGTGCATAAGAGAAAGGTGTTCACGCGCCTTTCATATTCCGGTTGAGCACGCGCTCGATTTCGGCAGCGTTCTTCCAGCGTTTGGCCGGGTCCTTTTCCAGGCACACGAGCACGAGCGACTCGATCCAGTCCGGAAGAGTAGGATTGGCCAGACGGGGGGGCGAAGGGAAGATCTTTGTGTGCTGGAACTTGAAATCTTCCAGGGATGGTCCGTCGAAGGGGAGCATCCCGGTCAGCATGACGTAGATCAGTATCCCGAGCGAATAGACATCGGCGGCCTGTTCGTCGGCCTCCGTGGGTTTGACGCGGAAGAACTCCGGCGCCATGAATGCCGGGTTTGCGCCAGGGTCCTGCCACCTTGTACGCGCGGCCATCAAAGTCGCGCGGTACACCTGAGTGAACCCGAGTCCGGTTATCTTGCACTCCGTCATGTCTTCGCTCACGAAGATGTGCTTTGGGTCGATGTGGAGATGCCGGACGGCCTGGAACTCACCCCTCAGCCCGGTCAGGCCCTCCGCGAACGCGAGGGCGCTTACGATCTGCCGAATCCAGTTGAGCATGGTCCCAAATGCCGGCCTGCTCGGTGATTCCAGGAAATGTTGTAACGGTTGGTCCATATACGCGTGGACGAGCCCGGGCTGCTTGCCGGGTCCGGACGCTACGTCCTGCAACTCGAGGATACTCCGGTGTCTGAGAATTGAGGCCAGTCGGCTCACTCCGAGCACGAACTGCTCCATCGCCTCTTCTTCCATGAGTTCGGTCTTCATGAGGGTCGAATCGAGCACCCTGATGAGCTGCCGTCGTCCCGTATTGACCTCTACGGCCCTCTTCCACACTCCCCACCCGTCGGTGGAAATCTCTTCTCCGGGCAAATAGGCCATGCCGCCGGCAAGAGCACGGAAGAGATCTTCTTCGCGGAACTGGATGCGTGGACCGGTCTTGTCGAATCCGGATACAAACGTGGTGACGGGGGCTTCCGCGGCAAAGAGTTTAGGCGGAGTCCTCACCTCGATCACCTGATCGCCGAACTCCGGTTCAGACTCTTCTTTGTCATGGGTAGTCACAAACGTGGTCACCGGTTTGCCGGAAGAGGTAACCTCCGGCGTCATTCGGTAATGGACCACCTGCTTCGGTTTTACCTCGGCTTGCGTCATCTCAACTTCGTGCGCTGAGACAAAGGTGGTCACCGGCCCCGGTTGATGCACCGGAATCTTCGAAGTTTTCGCGTTGACAGCCTGCTCTCCACTCGGAGGCGGAGGAGCCGCCTTCACTGCTTCGGGCGCTTTCGGTTTCTCCGGTCGCGTAGGCCGTGAGGGAGCCTCTTTCGCCGGAGCAGGGGGCGCAGATTTCAATGGGGCATTGAGCGCCGGTTGGGGTGCAGCCGCGCGCCTCTCAGCTTGTGCGGGCGGCGGTTTCGTTGGGATTGTGGGCTGCGGAGGTGTCTTCTTCTCCTTCGGCGCCGCCGTGATTCGCTCTTCACGAGTGAGGATGATCATCGGCTCGGATGAGTCGGTCAGCTCAAGTGCAATAGGCCCCGGCGCCGGTTGAGCAAGAGCGCGCGGTCCAGCCGGTCGGGCCGTGGGAAGCGTGTCCAGATAGCTCTCAAGCCGCTCGTCGCCTGGGCTTTCTTGAAGCGCCTTGACAAGGACCTCTCTGCAGTCGGTGCTTACAGCGTTTCTCTTGATCAGTTCGCGCGCTGTGATTTGCAGGAGCATTCCGTGCGCCTTTTGCACCACGTCGTCCAAAAGGTTGTGCTGCACCGCAAGTGCCGCGGCTCGTTGGGAGATCTCTCGGTCGTCCGGTTTCAGCTTTGCCAGAGTCGTCAGGCTGTCGAAAGCCCGCCGGTAGTCGCCTCGGCTCTCATAGGCTTTGGCTAATGCGCTTTGGAGCATGACATTATCCGGATCGTGACGAAGAAGCTTCTCGAAGATCGCTACGGCACGGTCGTCCGAGGCTTCGCGCTTGATGAGTTCCTTGAGGATCTTGATGTTGAGTTCGCGGTTGCCTTCACGCAAAGTCGTGTCAATCAGGTCGTTATCGACGATACACTTGGCCAGGTCCGCAAGATAATCGTGGTTGGTTCCATCGATCTCATGGAGCAGCCGAAGCTTCTCCATATAGCGATCGAGGTCTCCCCTGGTCAGATAAACGGTGCTCAACATCTTGTTGATGCCGACAAGGCGCGGCTGCGTTTCCAACACCTTTTCGTACACCGCGACCGCGTCGGGGTTCACAGCGGAATTCGACAGATAGATCTGAGCGATCTTCCGTATGATTTTCGGATTGCCTTCAGCAAGGGCGTCAGCGACCTTCCCGTTGTCGACATAAAGCTTGGCGGCCTGTTCGACATATTCGTCGGGGTTTTCCTTGTCGAGCTGATGGAGGATGGTAAGCTGGCTGACCGCTTTACGGAAGTCTCCTTCCTTGGTAGCCATTTCCGCGAGCATACGGTGGACTCGCTGGTCGGTGCGGTCGTATTCGAGATACTTCCTGTAAATTCGCTCCGACTCCGGGGTCATGGCCTTTTCTTCGAGAAAGTCCTCGCAGATGCGTGAAATTATCTCCCGGTTGTTGGTCTTGACCGCCAGGTCGGTCTTGCCCTCGGCAGCGAGGAACCGCACGGTGTCGCTGACGAGTTCCGGTTCCGAGGTGCCGCCCGCAAGGATTTCCGCGGCAAGCTCCACGAGCTTCTCAGCATTCTTGCTCCTCCGATAGATCTCGAAGAGGCTCTTGCGAATGTCGTAAAGCTTGTCTTCGTCTGTCTCCATCGCAAGGAGCTGCAAGCAGGTTTCGGCTGCAAGAGCGTACTTTCCCTGGGCCGTGAGTATCTCGATGCCAAGGGCGTAGTCATCCGTCGTCTTCAGGCCGCCCAGGGCTTTGACTTTCTCCCAGGCGATCGCTGCCTGCTCGAACTGGTCGGTCTTCTTGTAGCTCACACAGAGGCGCTTGTACACGTCAGGATTGCGCACCTCTCCGCCTTGCAGCTCGATGTATTTGACGAATTGCAAGATTGCGGCAGCGTGGTCACCCGAACGAAAAAGTTCCTCCGCTTCGCGGATCGACTCGGAAATCATAGCGGCGCGGCGTTCGACCTCCTGGGCCTTACGTTGCCGCACGAAGAAGAAAACCCCCAGGGCAACCACTATTACGCCGAGAGCGATCGAGATCGGAAGGAGTAGAGACCGTCCTCGCTTTTTGGGCGGGCTCCACGGTTCGGTATGAGCACCCAAGACCCATCCGGAAGCGTTGGGTTCCGGCAGTTTCACCTCAATATACATGCCCGAGCGGTTGAGCACTTCAAGCATTTCGCCGTGCAAGACCATCGCTCGCACTTCGGCCTTTGGGTCTGGAGCCACGAGAACCCTGGTCGAGAGCCCGTCGGGCGCCACGATCCTCACCGCATCGATGAACTGCTTCTTGGCGAGAGCCTCGTCAGTTGGAAGTAGCGAGATGCCAAGACAAAAGACTACCGCTGCCGCGAGCGCTCTGGCCGCCACCACCGGAGTCAAAGATATTCCCTCGCTTTCCGGCTACAGTTAATATAATAATAATGCATCTGCGAGCTTATCATGAATGGTGGCGAGGGTAAACACCTAATTCCCCTCTGAGAGGGTGCCATCGCCGCAAGTGAGGACAAATGCCACAGTCACTTCAATTTGAACAAGGTCCTATCCGGCCGCCCAGCGAGGCGGGAAGCCTCCTCATCCGAGTCACTCGGAATTGCCCGTGGAACCAGTGTGCGTTCTGTACCACGTACAAAGGGCAGAAGTTTTCCCGCAGGCCTCTGGAAGAAGTCAAAGCCGACATCGACGCGGCCAAGGCGATTGCCGATCATATAGCCGAAATGTCTTGGAGCAGCGGCGACGGCGGCCGGCTGACGCGGCGGGTGCTCGCACAAGTCGTCGGCGACCCGCGCCTCAACGATTGCTACCGGTCGGTAGGCCTGTGGCTGGCATCGGGCGGCGAAACGATCTTCTTACAGGATGCCAATTCGCTCATGATTGCTACCGATTCTCTCGTCGAGATTCTCGACCACGTCCGGAAAACCTTCCCGGATCTGAAGCGTGTGACATCGTACGCCCGAGCCGCGACTCTCGCGAAGAAGTCCGTCGAGGATTTGACCCGATTGCGGGAACGGGGACTCGTCCGCCTCCACGTCGGGATGGAATCCGGGTCGGACCGAGTTCTGAAGATGATCAACAAGGGCTGCACTCAGGAACAGCTGATCGAAGCAGGCAAGAAGGTGGTGGCAGCGGGAATTTCGCTTTGTCTCTACATTATACCAGGAATTGGCGGACGGGAATTGAGCACCGATAACGCTATCGAGTCGGCTCGCGTGGTGAATGCCGTCAATCCTGCGTACGTTCGTTTCCGATCGCTCTACGTGAGCCGCAAGAGCGGTTTACGGGAAATGGTCGAAAACGAGACCTTTTACCCGCCCGATGAAGACGAGATCGTGCGGGAAATCAAGCTCTTCCTCGAAAGCCTCGACGGCGTCAACACGACGATTGTAAGCGATCACATTCTGAATCTCCTCGAAGAGGTTGAGGGCAGCCTCCCTCAAGATCACGAGCGGATGATCGCAGTGGTGGATCGATACCTCGGTATGCCCGAGCATGACCGGCAGCTCTTTCAATTGGGGCGCAGGGCAGGAGTACTGCGCTACTTGGACGACCTCAATCAGGTTGGGGTACGAGGCCGCTTGGAAGACGCCAAGGCACAAATTGAGAAAGAAGTCCCCGGCGGCGTCCCCGAGTATATCGCTTCCATAAAGAAGCAATATATCTGAACAGAATGTCCGCCGGACACACGCTCGGTGGCGCGAACACGATGATGTATCTAGTAGATCGATTCGTAGATATCTTGCCGTCAAGCCACTAAAGAAGCGGAGATGTTGACCGACGCAATATGCTTTGTAGGGGCGGGTCTCAGACCCGCCCTACCCAAGGCCATCACTGACGACCACGTAAAGGCATTTCTGAATCGATCTACTAGTGGCACTGCCTATGGCGGTCGTACGAACTTGCGTTCAAGATGAGACGATGAATCTGTAGGGGCGCGCCCGCGCGTGCGCCCAAGTCCGGGCAAACACACGGAGAGTGTCTCAAGACTCTTCGACCGGTTCCAACCGTAGCACGATGCACCGTAGGGGCGGGGTTTATCCCCGTCCGCCTTGCGAGGCCTTGGATAACGGGCGGGGATAAACCCCGCCCCTACACTGGCCGAGGTGAACAATACCGACCTGATCTCAAGTTCGTATCAGTGAAGCCGGCGTCGCTGCCGGCCATAAGTCAAGGACCGGCACGGAGGCCGGCCCCACTACAAAGAGCGGTCGGAGCCGGGACGTGGCCAAACAAGAATGACACCGAACCTATGAAATAGAGCGCAAAAAGAAAGGCCGGCATCCTTGCCGGCCTTTTCTCTGTCACCTGATTGTAAGAGGGCCGCAAATGCCCTCAGAAGTCTTACTCGTCAGTCTTGATGTTCAAAGCCGTGTCCGCGACCGGCTTCTGGTTTTCAAGCTTGAACTCTTTCACGTTCACATCGGACTTGAGCCATTGCAGGGCCCTCTTCACCACGAGGTCCTTTTCCACATCCACCGTGGGCTGAGGGAAGCGGTTCTTCTTCTTTTTCTTGTTGTTACCCTTGGAGTCCGCTGCCTCCTCATCGTCAGCCTGTTTTTCCAGTTCCTGTTTGAGGTCTACGTCCGGCTGAATTCCGGTCTTCTGGATGTGCCGGCCCAGAGGAGTGTAGTAATACGCGGTGGTGAGTCTGAGCCCCGAACCGTCTTCCAAGGGGATAATCGTCTGGACTGAGGCCTTGCCGAAAGATTTCGTGCCAAGGATCACCGCTCGGTCGTAATCCTGTACGGCGCCGGCCACGATCTCAGACGCACTGGCGCTCCCTTCGTTGATCAGGACGGCAAGCTTGAACTTGTAATGCGTGCCGCCGCGTGTAGCCCGAAATTCCATACGCTGGTCTTTGACTCTCCCGTCGGTGTAAACGATGAGCCCGTCGTCGATGAACAGGTTCGCTACCTTGACTGCTTGGTCGAGCAAGCCGCCGGGGTTGTTCCTGAGGTCCACGATCATTCCCTTGATGTCCTTGTCACCGCCGAAGTTCTTGACCGCAGCCTTCAGATCGCTCTCCGTGCTCTCTTGAAAGTTGACCACCCGGATGTACGGATAGTTCGGCTCGATAAGCTGGGATTTGACTGACTTCACATGAATGATGTCACGATTGACACTGAAATCCTTATACTTCTTGAAGCCATCCCGCATGATGGTGAGCGTAATCTTGGTCCCCTTCGGGCCTCGCATCTTCTTCACGGCCTTCAACAAGGTGATGTTCTTGGTGGATTCGCCGTCGATCTTGATGATCTTGTCGCCTGGCTGCAATCCCGCCTTGTACGCGGGGGTATCCTCGATCGGCGAGACAATCGTCAGGACGCCGTTATCCAGGGTGATCTCGATCCCGAGTCCACCGAACTCGCCTTTGGTCTCGACTTGAAGTTCCTTGAACAAATCCTCGGTGAGGAACGAGGAATGGGCGTCCAAAGACTGGAGCATGCCGTTGATTGCACCTTGGATCAACTCCTTGTCATCGACGTCCTTCACGTAGTTTTTCTGCACAATTCGCATAACTTGACGGAAAAGGCGCAATTCCTTGTAGTCGGGCGACTTGGCGATGGCCCTGTCTTGAAGCGGTGAAAATGGAAGGATACTCACCGCTGTGATGGTGATCACCAAAACAGTGAGCTTTATCAGTCTGTTAAAGGGCATGGGAGAGCCTCCCCTCAACGATTCGACGAGCTTTGAGAAAAAGCCGCCTTCGATAATTTGCTAATGCATGGTATCATACCACGCTAACTCTCACAAGCGAGGATATCAGGGTCGTCAGAAAATGTCACATTTAGCAACCTACCGTGTGGATTCCCGGATGATACCCCCGATCGTGCTTGCCATGTTCGCGGGAGCCGCGCTGCTCGGCATCGAAGGAGTGACACGTCGCGGATTACTCCTGCTGGTACTCCTCGTTCCATTTTACTACCTTGGTGCCGAGGTCCTCGCCCGTCAAGTGACGCTTGACGATGAGGGCATCACCATCAGGAAGCTTCTGCGGACGGTGAGACTGGAATGGCGCTACATTGAGACTCTCGACGCTGTTCGGACCGGCCACAAGGTTTTTTTGATCCTGTTCCCGTTCGACGGCCGCCCCACTTTCATGACCAACACTCTCAGACCATTTAACGAGCTGGTGGGACAGGTCCTCGAACGAGTACCCGAGTCGCGGATCAGCCCGAAGGCGCGGGAGTTGCTCGAAAGCGCTCCTTCCAAGATCGGTCCCGTAGTTCAGGCCTGGATCGTCTGTCTTGTCCTGGCGGGGTGCGCGGCAGGCAGGCTTGCGGGCTACGGGTGATACCAATGTGCTTTCAAGCAATTGACATCCTTGTCATGGTGGGACAGGCAAGATGCCTGTCCCACCATGACTTTTCGAGATTTTCGTCTATTTGATTGGGCATTAGTATGAGACGATGCTGTCACAATTGATTTGTTGAGGGTCGGAAGCCGCAACCTCTCTGAAGCAAGGAAATGGGAACCTTTCTCCCGGGGTGGCTCCGACGTTACACGTCGGAGCGCCGAAGGCGTAAGAGGCCTTTGCCCTCGTATCGAGCCTTCCTGTGCGAGACCGGGCAAGGACCTCTTGTTGCTTTGCAACCCCGACGTATAACGTCGGGGCCACCCTCCGCGTCCAACCAACCTTCACCATCCTTGCTCCGGCCACGTCGAGAACGAACCGATTTGTGGCCTCCTCCCGGTAAATAGTTGGGTATTTGGAACGCGTTGGCCAAAAGGCTTGACACCTCAGCGGTCGCCGAGTACTGTCCGCTCCGACCATCTCCGAATGCCGGAGCGATTCATGAGACTCACACCGCTTGCGAGCGGAAGCGCTGGGAACTCATTCCTCCTCCAAGCCGAAAGCACCTCGATCCTTGTCGACGCGGGTCTCACCGCGAAACAGATTGCACTGAGGCTCGGCACCGTGGGCGTTGATCCCGCGTCGTTGAGCGCAATCATTGTCTCTCACGGCCACTCCGATCACGTGAAGGGTGTCGGGGTTCTCTCCCGGAAATTCAAGCTCCCCGTATGGATGAATCGGGGTACGTGGGAGGTCGCCGGCAGTTCACTTGGCGAGCTCCACCGGCTTCAGTTCTTTGAAACGGGGAAGGTCTTCAAGATCGACGGTCTCCGGGTCCATCCATTTTCCGTCCCACACGACTGCGCGGACCCTGTCGGCTTCAGGATTTCCTGCGGCGCAGCGAGAGTTGGAATCGCCACGGATCTGGGACTGGCCACGAACCTTGTTCAGACGGTCTTGACAGGACTTCAGGTGGTTGTGCTCGAAAGCAACCACGATCCGAAGATGCTCCGGGATGGTCCATACCCGTGGGAACTCAAACAGCGGGTCCAAGGCAGGCTCGGGCATCTCTCCAATCAGGCCAGCTCCCGACTCTTGCAGCGGATTTTCTCGGATGAACTCCGCGCGGTGATCCTCGCCCACGTCTCACAGACCAACAACCTGCCTGAACTTGCCCTCGAAAGCGCCAGAAGCTGCCTCGGCGAATTTCTGGCGAACGACGGGACGCTCTGCTGCGCATCCCAGGACCAAGTCGGCGAAACCATCGAGTGGTAGGCGCTTCTAGGAAGGGCTTAGGGCCAATGCCAGTGATTTAGGGGGATTTGATGGGGCACAGGCTTTCCAGCCTGCCACTCATTTGCCTGAAAAATTGGCAGACTGAAGAGCCTGCCCCCATATTGGGAAATCAAGACCGAACTCTTAGGTCACCAGCATTGGGGATTAGAGCTCCCTCGGGCAAACATGGTCCTGAATTTTGGGGTTGGGAGATTGCTTCGTCGCTTCGCTCCTCGCAATGACATGTTTCGGAAATGTCGCCTCCGAAAACCGAGCGAAGCTGCCAGCGATTGCTCAAGCGGTCCGAATCCATCCGGTTCGGCGCTGCGCAGCACCAGAACAAAAAAAGCCGACCGCTCTGTGTCGACTCGTTCAAACTCTTGTCTGGAGGCGGCTGGCGGATTTGAACCGCCGTATAACGGTTTTGCAGACCGTCGCCTTACCACTTGGCTAAGCCGCCTCACATCCGACCATATTATGGATTTGCGTCATCGCTGTCAAGATCGGAGTTCCGCATACGCTATTCGTTCCGTTAAGTGGAACTGGAGGTTCCGGTAGAACTTGTCAAAGCTCCCGTTAAAAATGCCGGGGGAAGCGATCTCCGACGCTTCACGAAAGGAGATTGCTTCGTCGTTTCGCTCCTCGCAATGACACGATTGGCCTCTCCAGCTTGCAGGAAATTGAAAGGAGGCCGCGTACGCCGGCCACTCCTATGCCACGCATTTGAGAATCCCTATGAGGCGCTCCCCGCGATCGACCGGAACTTACCGTGAGAATTCGTGCGGGAAAGCTGGAAATCGTATGGCGATTTGTGTTAAACATGTCGAAGTTGTTTCCGCTCGCGCATTTCTCGACCAGAATGAATGGAGGCTGCCATGAAAAAGTGCCTTGTCGTAGTCCTTTGTCTGGCCCTTGTTGCCATCGCAGGCATATCGGCGATTGCAGCCGGCCCGATGCAAGTGAAGTTCGGTCATATTGCGCCACCGTTCCATGGCCAGTCCAAGGGAGTGGACGCATTCGCTGCGTACGTGAAAGAGAAGACTAACGGCGCAATCGAAATCAAGACGTTCCCCTTCGGCCAACTCGGGACAGAAGCGTCCTTGGCTGACCAGGTGCAGTCCGGAACCCTCGAGATTGCGTCCATCACTTCACCGATCTTGTCGAATTTCGCTCCCCAGGTGGCCGTCCTGGATCTCCCCTTCGTATATCCGGACCGAAAGACGGCGTACGCGGTACTGGACGATCCCGCTGTACAAGAGAAGATCTTCAGCTTCCTGCCAGCCAAGGGATTTGTCGGTATCGGCTGGACCGAGAACGAGTTCCGCGACATCACCAACACCCAACGCGATATCCGCAAGCCTGAGGACCTCAAGGGCTTGAAAATCAGAGTAATGGAGAGCCCCATCTACATCGACACGTTCGAGCAGCTCGGGGCTTCAGCCATAGGTCTGCCGTTCCCGCAGCTTTACAGCGCCCTTCAAAACAAGACAGTCGACGGCCAGGAAAACCCGCTGCTCACTTCGATCATGATCAAAGCCACCGAAATCACCAAGCACGTCACGAAGACCGGCCACATCCTCACCGAATGCATTATCGTGGTCAGCCCGGACTTCTGGAAGAAGCTGACGCCCGAACAGCAGCAAATCATGCGCGATGCCGCCAAACTCTGCATCAAGACCAACCGGGAGGTGAGCGCGGCCCTCATGAACAACCTGCCCGGCATGAACATGTCGGTCGAGGAATACTGCAAGAAGAACGACGTGAAAGTCATCGAACTCACCGCCCAGGAGCGTGAGGCCTTCAAGAAAGCCATGACCAAGGTCTGGGAAAAGTACCGCCCCAAAATCGGACCGGAGACGTTTGACTTTTTCGTCAAGAAGGTAGAGGAGCACTCCGGCAAGAAATAGGGCGACTGTTGGCCATCCATTGCAGTGATCGCATGCAGGGGCGGGTCTCAGACCCGATGCCAATGATTTGAGGGGATTTGATGTGGCGCAGGCTTTCCAGCCTGCGACTCATTTGCCTGAAAGTTCGGCGGGCTGGAAAGCCCGCCCCACGTTGGAGATTCAAGGCCGAACCCTTAAGTCACAAGCATAGGGTCTCGGACCCGCCCTTTGATACCGCCGTATATGCAGCGGACTTTGCCGACTTCTGTTCGTGAGAGATGCCATGGATGACAGGGGAGAGAAACGCTATCGATGAGAAAAGTCATCGCCGTCTTCAACAAGCTTGAGGAGTGGACGCTTGTTTTCGTCTTACTGACGCTGGCGTTTATCTCGTTCGTCCAGGTGATTTGCCGGTATCTCCTCGGTTTCAGCTTCAACTGGCTTGAAGAGGTCATCCGATACGTCGGTGTGTTCATCGCGTTCCTCGGTGCTTCGCTCGGAGTCAAGTACGGAACGCACTTCTCCATGGATTTCCTTTACGAAAACATCGGCAATGACCGGTTCCGTCACGGCTTGAAGCTGGCGGTGTGTCTCATCGCTGCGGTGCTGTTCCTTGTCGTGGCGTGGTACGGCTGGGAACAGGCGATGAAGCTGCGGCGGTTCGGAGCAGGCATGTCGGTGTTGCCGCTGCCGAAGTACGTGGCTTACCTGCCGATCCCCGTATTTTCCGTGTTCATTTCGGGCCGCTTTCTCATCCTCGGATGGAGACACGTGAAGGGCCTGCTGCACGGCGAGCCTTTCTCTCTTTTGGGCGGCAAGCCATGATTACGACGCTGATCGTCCTCTTCTTCCTTTTCCTCCTGATGGGCATGCCCATAGCGATCCTGTTGGTAGCCACCACGAGTATCACGCTGGTGGCATTCACCACCACATCGCTGCTGGTGCTGCCTCAGCAGTTGTTCAACGCCCTGGACAACTCAATCCTGATGTCGATTCCATTCTTTATCATTGCCGGCGCGGTCATGACCGAAGGAGCCATGTCCCGCAAGCTGATCGAAGTCGTGAATGCGCTGGTGGGACATTACCCCGGAGGGCTGGCAATCGCGTCAACGTTGGCGTGCTTGTTCTTCGCGGCGCTTTCGGGTTCGAGTCCCGCGACGGTGGTGGCGATCGGATCGGTGATGATCCCCGCCCTTGTCAAGGCAGGATACGGCGAGCGGTTTTCTATTGGCTTGTTGACCTCGGCCGGCTCGCTCGGGATCGTGATCCCGCCATCGATTCCGATGATCCTGTATTGCCTGGTGATGAACGTCTCGGTAGCGGAGCTGTTCATGGCGGGGATACTCCCTGGGCTCCTCATCGGCGGCGTCTTCATCCTTTACACGATGTGGATGGCGTACAGGAACAAGTGGTACTTCGGAGAGCGCCGGTCCTGGGCCGAGATCTGCGTCGCGCTCCGTGACGGCTTCTGGGGATTGATGCTCCCGGTGATCGTGCTCGGAGGGATCTATTCGGGAGTGTTTACCGCGACGGAAGCGGCTGCGGTGAGCGTGGTTTACGCACTATTTGTGGAACTGGTCATTTATCGGGAAATTCGCATCCAAGACGTTCCGAACGTCTGCAAGAATGCGGCAATTCTGTCCGCGTGCCTGTTGTTCATTCTCGCGTGCGCTATGACGCTCATCTGGCTGCTCACAGCCGAACGGCTTCCGCACCAGGTGGCTGAGGCGATCACGCAACACGTGCATCATCCTTGGATATTTCTGACGTTCGTCCTGATTCTGTTTCTCCTGCTCGGAATGGTCATGGACGACGTCTCCGCGATGATCATCCTTTCGCCGCTGTTCATGGAGACGCTCAACCGTTTCCAGATAGACTATATCCACTACGGCATCATCATGGTGCTCATTATCGAATTTGGCTTTCTCACACCGCCGTTCGGGCTGAATCTCTTCGTTGCCATGGGCCTGACCCACAAGAGTCTGACTGAGGTATCCCTCGGCGTTCTGCCTTTCCTGCTGCTGCTGCTTGCCTGCGTGGTGCTCGTGACCTTTGTCCCGTGGATTTCTCTCGTGCTGCCGAATCTTTTGCTGCGCTAAGGGAACACAATCGGGTGAAGGTGGACCAATAATGAAAGTGCCGCGTTGCCGGCCCTCCGACAAAGCTTTAAGTTACAAGTAAATTCTATTGAAATTGCCTGAGTATTTGACTATAGGCATGGACAGTCCCCCCGTTCCGTGGTAGAGTCCGCGGGCGGGATTGGAAGAGGAGGCAGGTCGTGGCCCACCCCTACAACGTAAGCGAGCGAAACCACAACCCATTCCGGGACCTTCACCAACGACCGGAACGCGGACGGAAACGGGGATCGGTCTTGGGTTCGATGGTGCGGTTTGTGATCCTCGTGGTTGTGGGATGCGCCGCGGGGGGCATCGGAATTGCTGCGCAGAGCTATCTCTTCTTTGTCCATAATTTGCCGAGCGTGGAAAAGCTTAAGAATTACACGCCATCCATCGTGACACAGGTACATGATGACCGCGGCGAACTTATCGCTGACTTCGCCTCGGAGAGGCGTTTTGTCTTGTCGATCGACCAGATCCCTCAGATGGTCCAAGACGCGTTTGTCGCGGCCGAAGACAGGAACTTCTGGCATCACCCAGGCTTCGACCTCCAAGCTATGCTTCGTGCCCTGGTTCAGAACATCAAGCATGGGAAGTTCCAAGGGGGCGCATCCACAATCACGCAGCAGGTCGCAAAGACGTTCTTACTCACTCCCGAAAAGAAGCTTACTCGTAAAATTAAGGAACAAATCCTCGCCACTCGTATTGAAAGTGCACTTACCAACAAGAATGAGAGTCCAATAATCGCAAAGAAGCGGATTCTCCACCTGTATCTCAACCAAATTTATCTAGGCAGCGGGGCCTACGGGGTGGAGGCCGCTGCCCGGACATATTTTGGCAAGCATGTTCAAGAATTGACCGTAGCTGAGGCGGCCATGCTGGCCGGTCTTCCCCAGTCTCCTTCAAAATACTCACCGAAGGTCGATCTCGAAAAAGCGGTAGGGCGCCGAACTTATGTTCTGAGGCGGATGCTTGAGGACCAGTACATCACACCGGCACAACACGATCAGGCAGTGGATGAGGAACCGAAGATCGTCATCCGAAGCAACCCACACACCGTCATCGCCCGGCAGTTCGTAGAGCACGTCCGTCGGTACGTTGAACAGAAGTATGGTACGGACACGCTGTACAAGGAAGGGCTCCAAGTCTATACCACAGTGGACCTACGCCTGACTCAACTCGCCCAGAGAGCGATGGACGGCGGGCTGCGGGAACTCGACCGCCGGCAGGGCTACCGCGGCCCGATCAAAACGCTCAATGCCAAGGGCGTGCTGGAATTCCTGGAACAGAAGTCCGAAGAACTCACGCAGCCGCTCCGCTTCGGAGACATGACCACCGGCGTGATCACAGCAATTGACGACGAAAACATTTACGTCCGAATGGGCACCTTCAAAAACGGGAATACGAAAAAGGACTACGTCGGGCGGATCAGGATCGACAAGAACCCCAAGTGGTGGGTTCGCAGACCCTACATTCGGCCGCAAATGCGAACCCGCAACTTCGCGGAAGGTGACCTGCCGTTCCAGGTCGGCGATGTGATCCTGGTGCGACTTCTGGACCTGAATGAGCTTCGCCGGGACCTGCAGCTGAAAAAGTTCGGAGCGATCGACCCGAATACGAAGAATTTTTCCGAAGCTATGCTTCCGTACTTCCCGTTGGAACCCGAACAGGATCCCGCGGTGGAATCCGCTCTATTGTTCCGCGAGAACCGTACGGGATACGTGAGGGTAATGCTTGGCGGTCGGGTGTTCTCCGAAGCCAAGTTGAACCGGGTCGTCCAGGCAAGCCGCCAGGCCGGTTCGTCTTTCAAGCCGGCGATCTATGCAGCCGCACTGAACAGAGGTTTTACCTGCGCTGACGTTATCATCGATTCACCGGCAGCGTTCATGGTCCCCGGCACCGGAGAAGCTTGGCGGCCGAAGAACTTCGGTGGCGGCTTCCTTGGGCCGGTCAGCTTCCGTGAAGCCATCGTCAAGTCGAGAAATATCCCGACAGTCAAGATTCTCCAGCAAATCGGAATCGAGCACGCGAAGGCGTACGCGCGAAAACTTGGGTATACGTCTCCGATGCCCAACAATCTCACCATGGCCCTCGGCTCCACGAACGTCTCGCTGGAAGAGCAGGTGGGCGCTTTTTCGGTCTTTCCCAACCGCGGGTATTTGGTCCCATCCGTATATGTGAAGAAGATTGTCGACAGGAACGGACGCGTCTTGGAAGAGAATCCGCCGCCGGTACTCCTGGACGATCCATTAAAGGTGGATCAGCCTCAAGTGCAGAAGGTTTCACATGATGCACCTGGCGCTTTGAGCTCTTCCGACAGCCCTGAGCTCGGGGCAGCGTTCCTCCGACGACGCATCGATGAAGGGACCGCGTACATCATGTGCAGCCTGCTCCAAGGCGTGGTCCAGGGCGGAACCGCTACCAACCTCAAGAAGATCGTAGGCCGGCCGGACATCGCGGGAAAGACCGGCACCACCAACGACGCCATTGATGCCTGGTTTGTGGGGTTCTCGCCGGATTATTCGTGCGGGGTGTGGGTTGGATTCGATGAGGAACAACCGCTCGGCGCCGATGAGACGGGTGGCAAAGCCGCCGCGCCGATTTGGGGTTATTTCATGAGGGAAGCGCTCCGAGACAGGCCTGTTAAGGAATTCCAACCACCGCAGTCCGTTGTGTTTCGCCGAGTGGACGCGCGAACGGGGCTTGGTACAGCAGCCCGCGAAGGTATCCTCGAAGTCTTCAAGGAGGGCAGCGGCCCAAGTGACCAGGAGCCGACTCTGGTGAAGGGGGCTCGCTGGGATTATTCAGGGTCCGATCTCGATCAATTCTAGCCGCGACCGCACGCGGCTCACCCCTTATTCTGTGATATTCCCAAAATGCATTTTCGGTCGCGACTCCGCGGGTCTGCGGGCGGCGCGAGCGGAGTTGGATCGTTCCGGCGTCGTTATTGCGGTGAAAAGGGCCTGAGAAAGCTTGACAGACCGGGAGTGGCGTATATATCTGTAGGTAAAAGTGCATTTTTTTCCCGGCTTGACGGGGAAAATGAGCCGCAAAGGTGGATTTTTCCCGGTTCGGGCCGCCTTGAGCACGCGATTTCACGCGAAAAAGGTTGCTGCCAATGGCTGATGATATGGAAAAGACCGACAATTTCGGTGATGACGAGGCCCCGAAGGCCCCGCAATTGGACCTGGCCGACATTCCCGACGTGCTCCCGCTGCTTCCGGTGCGCGACGTTGTGATCTATTCATACATGATCCTGCCGCTCATGGTGGGACGTCGCAGGTCCATCCAGGCCGTGGAGCATGCACACGCCAGCGACAGGCTTATCTTCCTCGCCACCCAGAAAGTCTCCACCGAAGAAGACCCTGGTCCTGACGGGATTTACACGGTCGGCACCATAGCCATGGTCGTCAAAATGCTCAAGCTTCCCGACGGCCGCGTGAAGATACTCGTCCAGGGTTTGGCCAAGGGACGTATCGTCTCGTTTCTGCCGGGCGAAGAGTTTTACCAGGTGCATATCGACAAGATCGCCGAACCGAGCGGTCGCGCCATCACCATGGAAGTCGAAGCACTCATGCGCTCGGTGAAAGAGAATTCCGAGAAGATCCTCCAACTCCGCGGCATTATCTCTCCCGACGCCGTGGCGATTCTGGATTCCATCGAAGATCCCGGCAGACTGGCCGACCTTGTCGCGTCGAATCTCAAGCTCAGAGTTGACGAGTCTCAGGCGATCCTCGAAGTCATCGACCCGGTTGAGCGGTTGAGCAAAGTCAACGAGCTGCTGTCGAAGGAACTCGAGTTATCGGCCATGCAGGCCAAGATCCAGACCCAGGCCAAGGAAGAAATGGGGCGCACCCACCGCGAGTACTTCCTCAGAGAACAGCTCAAGGCGATCCAGAGCGAGTTGGGTGAGATTGACGAAAAGACAAAAGAACTCGAGGAATTTCGTGCGAAAGTCGCCAAGGCGAAAATGCCGAAAGATGTCGAGAAGGAAGCGCAGAAGCAGCTTAACCGTCTCGGACAGATGCACCCGGACGCGGCCGAAGCCTCGATCATCCGAACATACCTCGATTGGATGGTGGAGCTACCGTGGTCGAAATCCACTCGCGACAAGCTCGACATCAAGAACGCCAAGACTATCCTCGATGAAGACCATTACGACCTGGAAAAGGTAAAGGATCGAATCCTCGAGTACCTGGGTGTGCGCAAGCTCAACAAGAAGATGAAGGGCCCGATTCTTTGCTTCGTCGGTCCTCCGGGCGTGGGCAAGACCTCGCTTGGGAAGTCGATAGCGCGGGCGCTGGGAAGAAAGTTTACCCGAATTTCCTTGGGCGGCCTGAGAGACGAAGCGGAAATTCGCGGACATCGCCGCACATACATCGGCGCACTGCCCGGCCGTATCATCCAAGGCCTGAAAACCGCGAGCTCGAATAACCCTGTTTTCATGCTCGACGAGATCGACAAGGTCGGCACGGATTTCCGGGGCGACCCATCAGCGGCTCTTCTGGAAGTGTTGGACCCTGAGCAGAACAACGCTTTCAGCGATCACTACCTCAACGTACCGTTTGACCTTTCCAAGGTGATGTTCATCACTACCGCCAACCTGGCCGACCCGATCATCCCGGCGCTTCGAGACAGGATGGAAGTCATCGAGCTTTCGGGTTACGTGGACGAGGAAAAGCTCAAGATCGCACGACAGTTCCTCATCCCGAGGCAAATCAAGGAGAACGGCATCAAGGAATCCGACTTCAACGTCACGGATGAGGCTCTCCTGGGGATCGTCAATCAATACACTCGTGAAGCGGGATTGCGGAACCTGGAGCGGGAAATCGCCAACCTTTGCCGCAAGATCGCCCGCAAGATCGCGGAAGGTGAAACGAAGATTCCAGCGATCACCGCGAAAAACCTCCACAGATTTCTCGGCGTCCCGCGTTTCCTCCCCGATCAGGAACAACGTCCCAATGAAATCGGCGTGGCCACAGGGCTTGCCTGGACACCTTACGGCGGTGACATCCTTCACATCGAAGCTACCCCGATGGAAGGCAAGGGAAACCTGTTGCTCACCGGTCAGCTCGGCGACGTGATGAAGGAATCAGGGCAAGCAGCGATGTCGTACTTCCGGGCGCGGGTGTCCAAGTTCGGTGTCACGGAGAATTTCTACCAGTCAAAGGACATTCACGTTCACGTGCCGGCAGGAGCGATCCCCAAGGACGGGCCGTCCGCGGGCATCACCATGGCTACCGCGCTCGTGAGCGCGCTCACCGGCATCCCCGTGCGTTCCGACGTGGCCATGACGGGCGAGCTGACTCTCCGAGGCAGGATCCTTCCTATAGGCGGCCTGAGAGAGAAATCTCTCGCCGCGTTGAGGGCAAGGATTTACACGGTGATCGCGCCCGAACAAAATGAAAAGGACCTGGAAGAGATCCCGAAACATATCCGCAAACGCCTGGACTTCAAATTCGTCAAGCATATGGACGAGGTCCTTAAACTGGCCCTGACAGAAGACCCCGAAAGGCGCGGCCAGGCCGCAGGCAGCGGAAAGAGTGGCAAGTCGAAACAAACAGCGGCTCCGTCTTCTCGTGAAAAGAAAGCGGTGCGGCCCGGCGTTGCACCATAACCGACGGTACGACTTATGAATTCTCTTTTCCTTGCTTACTGCCTGCTCGTGCTGGTGGGCTTGGTGTGGGTCGTGTACCGGGTGCTGATTTACATGCGCTCCGAGCGAGAACGGGAATCCCGGTGGTCCGACATGCTCGAGGACGAAGATTTCAAGAAATACCTCAAGCAGTTGTCTGCCGAGAGTAAAGCCGGCGGGGACCAGAAGGGCGCCGAGCCTGAGGATGCCGCGGCCCGTGCCCCGGCCCCGCCATCAGCATCTCGACGGGGTCTTCCGCCCGAGCAAAAGAAACCTTCATCTCCGCGACCCTTGCCCCCGCCGGACAGGAAACCCAAGCCTCAACCGGAGAGAAAGCCTCAACAGCCTCGGCCTCAACCCAAACCCGGTGATCGTCGTCCTCCCAAACAAGGGTCGTAAGCCGAGACAGTGGCACGACGCGTCAGCGCTGGGATGCGTACGAGAAAATCCCCCCTAACCCCCCTTTAATAAAGGGGGGAATGCGGGTCCCCCCCTTTCGTAAAGGGGGGACAGGGGGGATTTTGGACGCTGCAAATGTCATATGTTTGAACGAACATCGGTATCAAACGGGCGACCAGCCGGTCGCCCCTACAGAGGACGCAACCGAATCGGGGGTCTTGGGATAGTCTCGTTCCTGTCACACTGTCTTTGCTGCGTGAGTGCGGTCGCCGTCGGTGAGTTCCCGCACCTTGCCCTCGACTTGAGCTGAGACGCGAAGCATGTCATCTTCGATGGAGCGGCGGATGACTTCGTAGTCGTCGCGTTCAAGCCCCTGGGGGATTTCCACCGGTGTGCCCCACGCCATGACGATCGTACTGAACGGCAGAGGGACAATCATCCGGTCCCACGAGTTGAACTGGATCTGACGGGTGGACCAGCTCACGAGCGGCAAGACAGGAAAACCAGTCTCGCGGCCGAGCACGACCACACCCATCTTGACCTCGCGTGCCGGACCGCGGGGCGCATCCACGGCGATGCCCGCGTTATAGGCCTTCTCTTTGGCCATCTCGATCTGTAGAGTGAGCGCTTCCTTGCCTCCGCGTGAGGACGAACCTCGCGTGGTATCAAACCCCCAACGGCGGATGCATCGATCGATCAGCTCTCCGTCCCACGAGCGGCTCACCATGATCACGCCCGGATACCGCCGGCAGTAGTAGACCGGGAAGAGCATGGTTCCGTGGTGGCAGGCGCATACGAAGGGGCGCCTCTTGCACACCGCCTCCTCATGTTCCTGGTTGAGAATGATTATCTTCGATGACTTCTCGAGCAGCCAAGCATATGCGGAAACAAGCCTCGGTAATACAAACAGCAGGACCCTGAACCACGGGCGGCGGCCTTTCTCTTTTTTGTTCTCCGTCACATTCCGCCTCCTTGTGTCTGCCTCGGTAGTGTACCCTTGATCGCTTTGCGGCGCATGTCGCGAGCTAAGGTGTTTTCCATTTGCCTCTTGCCCAGGGAGGATTGTTGATCGGGTGCCACTGCTGAGCAAGCTGGCAGTAGCTGTTTCAAAACTCCCAGTAACGGAGACATCGTAGCACAAACACTCCCTCACCCTAACCCTCTCCCTCAGGGAGAGGGAACCAGAAACTGGCTCTACACGCCTCCCTCTCCCACTGGGAGAGGGCCGGGGTGAGGGTGACAAAGACGTGTTCCGCGCCAGGTCGTGCTACGATTTTCAAATCCTCCCGAGTTCCGAGACAGGTTCAGCAGTGGCACCCGTAGTGAGACGAGACGCATGAACGATCGATTGAACTCAGGGAACTGCTGGTCCATTACGGGGACACCGCACTAGCGTTCAAGCAGTTCCAGGGCCTCGGTCGCCGCCTCTACCACATCCGCGTCGGTGTCTTCGAGGAGCTTGCGTAAAGCGGGCGCAGCGCGGCGGTTGCCGATCTTTCCCAGGATGTCTGCGGTGTCGCCCCTCAGTCTTGAGTCTTCGTGAGCGAGCAGCGCGCACAGTTCATCGAGGATAGGGTCAAGGCTTCGGGCGTCCATGGCGAGTGCTTCCTCCATTGCGACAAGTGCCCCGATGCGGAGTGGCAGTTCAGGCGATTGGTAGATAGGAAGTATTGCTCTCGTCTGTATCTCCCGTACCATGAGGTCGGCAGCGTCTTCCGCCCGCCCGGCCACGATCATGGATTCGAGCACCGAGGTCAACGAGGCGCCAGTGCGTCCACGCAGCACTTCGGCCACGATCTGGGCGTCGGTGATTCGGCCCACGAGAGTCGCTGCTTCGTTGAAAATCACTGTCGGAGTCGCTTTGACCTTGTAGCGTTCCGCGAGGTCGGCGTGCGTAACAGCGTCCACGACGGTCACGGTCACGAGGGACGCGCGTGCGGTTGCAGCCAGCAATCTGCGCACCACCTCGGGGCAGTGCGGGCACGCGGGCGCCACAAGTGCGAGTATGTTCACCGGTTCGGTCAGTGTGTCAAGCCGCCGGAGATCATCGGAATCCGGGATTGGCGCCGCCTTTCCCAGCCAGGTGATCGCGTCGAGGAACGGAGAAAGCTCCGGCCCTTCCGGTGCTGCCAGATAATGGATGTTCCCTCTGCCTTTGGCAGAGAGTGTGATCGACGTCTTGTTCTCGTAGACAGCCGAGGTGTCCTCTTCGATGGCGACACGGCCCCAGGAAACGCCGGCTATCTGGCGAGCGACGTTCGCGAGGTTCCTGTCGAACGCCGTGTCGGAAGCGGCGTAGGCCACGAGCATCGTCACGAGTTCGGTAAGGTTTTCTGTCGAGGTCTGGACTTTGAGGAGGTCCGAATCGGCGAGCAATCGCATCTCCTTCCGAGGTTGCACACATGACGCCCGCCGTGGGCGAGCGCTTCTGACGCTCCGATGGATGTCGGCTTTTGAATAACCGTTCAGGGAATGCGAGTCAAGAGGAGAGTGGTCAGGTTGGCTCGTGAAGCGACGTTAAAGGGGTGTGCAGGTAACCAACCCCAGCGAACAGGGAGGAGCCGGCCATGTTCTTGCCAGGGCATCCGGTGGGCTGGTCAGATCCAGTGGGGGATTGTCCCACTATAACTGTGGCAAAATGCTGGGTGCCACTGCTGGCTTGTCCAGCAGTGCTCTTCCACGTCGGCACGCCGTCTTTCTATGGATGCATCGGTAATCTCAGGACGAACTCTAAGATTCATGGGCTCGGTAGGGACGCACCCCGGATCGAGTCCGGGGCAGGCTCCGCGTGTGCGCCCTAATGTGGGCGGACTCGCGGGTCTACTCCTAGAAATTCTTGACAGCAGTCACCCTTCTCAGGCCGGAACCGGTCGGACGCCGTTTGTCATCGGGTGCCCGGCACGAAGTTGACCGTCACTTGGCCCGAATCCGGGGACATATTGTACGGAGACTGGACTCCTCGCACCGGTGCAGGTGTGAACCCCCAGAGGTAATTGCCGACTTGGTAGATGCCGCGAGCGGCCTGAAAAATGAGTCCGTTATCCACTCGTTGTTGTTGTTGTTGCTGCGCCTGTTGCCCTTGAAGCTGATAGGGCTGGAAAGTCGGCTGACCGTAGTAGTTGCGAGGCCCTGTGTACGACTGATCGTACATGTTTGGGTCATTGGCGAACGCCGACACGGCGCACACGAGCACGATCGCCGAAACGACGACGGGTATCGCTTTCATGACTCAACTCCCGTTTGGAGGTTGTTCAGCGTTTATTATTACCACGAGCGGACGCAAAAGAAAAGAATTTCCTGCAAAATCTTGACAAATAGTGCAGAAATATGTCAGAATTTAGCACTCTTACCCTGACAGGAGGTCCATGGAATGGGTAGATTACCCGTAATGGCGGTGTGCATCCTTGTCATGGTTGCCTTGGCCGTCCCTGCTTTTGCCAACGGCGTTAGTGGCAAGCAAGGGGTTGTGTCCAAGTACGCCAGCAGGGCCTACAAGGGCGGGTGCGCTGTGTTGCAGGAAACGGAGGGACATGTGAGTGGGATCTTACGGCACACGTTCGGACTGTTCAACCCGTGCCTTGACGTCGTGAAAGGCTGTGCCGGCTTAGCGCTCAGCCCGGTTGAGAAGACTGCCGGTTACGTGTGCAAGGTGGCCGCCCGGCCGAAGGCGGCTGCGAAGAAGGGGACCCAGGACATTCCAGTACCCAAAAAACCCAGCATGCCGCAATAAGGAGCGCAACTCTCGAATGGGGGCGGCAGGGAGCGCTGCACGTTAACGTGAAAGCGTGGGGCCCTGCCGACACGGAGGGTGTATATGATCGGGAGGGTGGCTGCTCCACTTGTGCTGGTGTTTGCACTCCTTGCAGGTCCCGGGGTTTCGCACGGCGGGCAGGTTCATAACAACGGCCTGACCATCTGTTCAGTCATCATCAATGAGATGACCAGCGGCCAGATCGGCCTTGAAGAAGCTCGCGAAATCTCTGAAGCAATTGCAAATGCTGCGAATAGACATTTCGGGCGAGTGACCTGCGGCGAGATGTGGCTCTACATGGCCATAGCCTATGTTGAGAGCGGCTTTCGAAACAACGTAGTCAATTATATGAACTGCCGGGGCATGTTCCAGGTGCACGCTCCGTCGTGGGCGCGTAAGTTTGGCCTTAAGTATAATGACCTGCTGATTCCTGACACCAACGCGGATGCGGGCATTCGAGTGTTCAAATATTACCTTGAACGGTACGGTCGCATCGTACCTGCCCTAAGCGCATACAACAGCGATGATCCCCATGCAGCCACGGGTTACGCCCATGCCGTCCTCGGTACGCGACTCAAGATCAAGAAACGGTATACGCAGCTTTACCGGTCTTTCCGGAAGGCGGAAATGCTCAACCTGGCCAGCTTGCATCCATAATAGGCCGGAATATAGGACGAGGCAATGTTCGGGGGGTGTAGCGCTCAATGCAAGTGATTTGAGAAGATTTGATGTGGCGCAGTCTTTCCAGCCTGCGACTCATTAGCCTGAAAAGTCGGCAGGCTGGAAAGCCTGCCCCACATTGGGAAATCAAGACCGAACTCTTAAGTCACAAGCATTGGGGGTGGGGTGGACTATCGCGGCGGGCCGTAAAGCAGCGGCGCTGCCACCGATCTGAGCAGGTCCCACGGATTGAAAATAGAGGGGTTGTGGTCCATCGGGACGTACGGATCGTGGCCCTGTGGGTATTTGGCCGATACGGGGCCTTTAGGCGGCGCGACGTATTGGGGAATGCAACTGATACACCCGGTCAAGCCGCTGACAACGGCAAGCAGCACCAATAAAGTGAGAAGTCTTCGTACCTGATTCATCCAGGGTCACCTGCACTGACTTCGATTCGGCATTTTACCGGTTTGTCAGCCTATGATCAAGGGAAAAGAACTGCCGGTCGGATCTGATGCCGATGCGCTTTCAAAGAAGTGGCTTTGGCAGTCGGCCGGTATGCCTCCGAAGCGACGTTAGGCCTGCCGTCCGAAGCGGAGGGGGCTTCCGGCCGACTCACTGCCGCGATTGCGCATTGATATGAAAGACTTCAGCCGCTCCCTTCGATGTCCAAGTCTTGCCTTCCGCGTCAATGAGCAGAGCGTCCATTCCACCTACCGATTCAACCAGCTCCGATCCGCGCTCGGGCCCCAGGATGAAGACCGCTTTTGCTAATGCGTCAGCCTTGAGAATGTCCTGCCCGACAATCGTAACCGCCTGCATGCCGTGAGCCGGATAGCCCGTGCGAGGATCGATAATGTGGTGGTACCGTTTGCCGCCCTGGTCGAAGAAGCGCTCGTAGTCCCCTGAAGTGAACACCACCCGATCCTTGGCATCGATTACCGCCGCGATGGCATTGGGCCGGCGGGGATGCTGCACCCCGATGCGCCAGGGCATCCCGGGTTGCTTCTCGCCGAGCGCCACCATATCTCCGCCGACATTAATGAGAGCGCCTGTGATGCCGAAGCTCTTGGCGACCGCCGCGGCGCGCTCCAACGCGTAGCCCTTTGCGATGCCGCCGAGGTCGAAGGCCATGCCGTCAACAGGCAATTCGATCGTGCCGGCGGATGCGTCAACCTTTACTCGACGCCAGCCGACCTTGGTCAGAGCCTCCGCGATCTCCGACGGGTCGGGCAATCGGGCCGGTTGATCGCCGCTGAAGCGCCACAGCCGAGTAATCGCACCGACAGTGGGGTCAAAGGTCCCGCCGAACTTCTCCGCATAGGTGAGTCCCTGCTGGATAAGCTTTACCACCTCGGGATCGGCGGCGAACGGCCCCGATCCAGCGCTATCGTTGATCTCGGTCAACTTGGACGGCTTGTGGAAAGAAGTCAGGTCCTCGACACGCCGCATTTCGTCAAAGATGGCCTCAGCAGCTGGTTTGAGTTTGTCGGGATCTCCGACGAGAGATATTTCCACTAGGGTCCCGAGGAGCAGTCGGTTCAGGCGGTACGGCTGCGCGGGCTCGTTTGTACGGCACGAGGTGAGTAGTACCGTGGCCAGGGCGGTCAGGAGTACTGTACGAGAAAGAACGGCAGTCCTCATACTAACGAGCTTTCATACAAGTGAAAATGGCGGGCGCGGAGGCCCGCCGCCACCATAAGAGATGGTAGGGGCCGGCGTCCCTGCCGGCCCTTTCCGTGGTACTTGTTAGAAAGCGCATTGGTATCACATGCATTCGGCCCTCGCGTCCGATACAGTCTTCAGTCTGCGAGCCAGCAGCCTCACCGGAACGATCATCGTGTAAAACGGGAACATGTACATTGCTGCGAGGAGGGGCGCAAGAGGCCCGAAGAAGGCTGACGAGAAGACGATCACCAACACGTTGTTCATGAGCGCAAGGCTGACCCCCGCTGCGAGTCGATTGGGCAGTCCGCGATTGGGAGTGATCGCGAAGCCCGCCCCATATAGGACTGCGGAAAGGATGTACACGATCATCAGCGATACCAACAACTGCCCCGGATGAATGAAGAAGTAGGATGAATACTTGGAGAACACGCCGAGATTGATTATTGCGAAGAGCGTCAGCGTGATCGGAAACTGGTACGCCGTGATCGCATCGAGCACACGCGGGATGAACCGTCGTGCGACGACTACGGCAATCATCGGCACGAAGATCACCATCGCGAGAAGCCGAACCATTGTCTCAAGCGGAATAGTGATCTCCGCGCCTGCAAGGATCTTGACCAGTAGCGGCAGAGAGAAGGGCACGAGTACCGATGTCACGATAACCATGCGGAGCACGCGTACGACGTCCGCGTCAACGAGGGTCGCAATAAACGGCGCAACTACGCCTGTGGAAATCCCGGAAAGCAAAAGCACGGGGATAGCGTAGTCGGGCACGATAGCGAGGGTAATCCAGTACAACAGCGCTGGGAGCGCCACGAGCTTCACTACAACAAGGAAAGCAAGTCGCACAAGCGCGGACGGCGCCGCGTCGAGCAGTGCGTGAAAATCGATCTTGATAAAGCTCAAGAAAAGCAGGAGCATCATGAAGTGCAGAATGAACGGGTGGAATAGGGTTCCCGTTGCCGGATAAAGCACCGCGGTCGCCATGGACGCGAAAATGACGAAGAAGAGCAGCAGATCAGCGGGTCTCATCGCCGCTCCTTCGACACATCACCCTGACGGGATCGCATGGTGAAGAGTAGCCGGGGCATTCTAAGGCTGTAGCAAAACCACCCGACTGGCTGCAATCGAGGCACCGCAGACTGTAGGGGCGGGGGTTATCCCCGCCCGTTATCATAAGCCTCGCGAGGCGGGCGGGGATAAACCCCGCCCCTACGCAGATATTCTGAGACGGGAGCGAACGCGGTACAAAATGCATTTTGCATTGCGTCGCGGTGAGGACATCAGAACCATGGCACGATATCATTCGACGTTCGACTTCCAGAACAGGTGTCCTCAAGGTCACGGCTGCCGCTCGGGTGGGGGTGCCGGCCAGAGGTAAAGCCCTCTCGCCTCGTCGAATAGACGCACCGGTACGGGGCCGGGGACGGGAGTGCCGTAAAGTTCCGCAACAAAGATCACGCTCTCCGGCATCAAGTGGCCGCCGACGCACTGGAACTCTTTGTTCGCCAGCACCAAATGGCAATGCGCGAAGCTTGCTCCATCTTTTTCGGAAATGTTGCCCGAACAAGACACGATCTCGAGGTGCCCGACGAACTCACGACTCGTGTACTCGTGAGTATCGGGGTCGAAGCAACCGAGAATGGCCTTTCTCAGGAGCCCAATAACCGAAAACGCGCCTTTCCGAATGGAACGCTCGTCGAAGGCGTTGGTAATAGCGGCGAGCAAATCATCTCCCTGCCGGAGACCGACGAGGAATGGCTCTCCCATAATGAACATCCTCCGGGATCGATCGTGAGCTATAATACCCTATAGCACATCCCCGAACGGGAAGAGAACAACCGAGGGTTCCCCATGAAGAGAGGATATTGTCACCATTGCGGCGAAGCGCTGGAGTTTGTGGAGAAAGTTTTCCGGGATGACACGTGTCCGCAGTGCGGTTCCGACGTGAAGTGCTGCCTGAACTGCGTCGAATACGACGAATCGGCCCCCAACAGCTGCCGAGAGCCGCAGGCGGAAAAGGTTGCTGTGAAGGACCGTCGCAATTTCTGCGAGTACTTCACACTGCGAGAGACGAAAATCTCCAGCGCTGCCGCAGACAAAGCAACAGAGGCGCGCAAGAAGCTGGAAGCCCTATTTAAGAAATAGGAGAACGTTTTCGGTTCTCACCAGTCTTCTTCCTCCTCCTCAATGTCTTCCTCCGCAGCGGCGTCCTGTCCGAGGTCGCTGGGAAGGGGTTCCCGCGGAGCTTCGATCCACAGTCCTTCCAGATCGTAGAACTCACGAACCGGGCGCTGAAAGACGTGTACGACCACGTCGCCATAGTCAAGGAGCGCCCAGGTCCCTTCTTTGACTCCTTCGGCCGACAGACGCTCGAAATGCTGCTCCCGGCCGATTTTCATCACCTCTTCCGCCACCGCGGAAACCTGCCGGGCAGACCGGGCCGACACAATGAGGAAATAGTCGGCGAGGGTGGTCAGGTTCGTCAGCCTGATGAGCACCGGATTCAGGGCCTTCTTTGACATGGCGGCCCGAAGGAGAATCTCCGATTTTGCTTTCGGCGACACTTCGGGGTGGTCGGTGGTGGCTTTCTTCATGAGTTTTCAACGTCCATAGAGGTCATTCTCCCCAATATAGGCTCGGACCGATTCGGTCACAAGGTATCGGATGCTGCGGCCGGCTTTCACCAAGTTGCGGATGCGGGTTGATGAGATGTCGAGCCCGCAAACATCCGAGCGTATGATCAGGCGGTCCTCAGGGTTCACGAAGCGGTCGCCGGCGCAGCGGAAGCGGTCACGGACAGCTGCGGGCACTTCGGCCCACGCGGCCTCGAAGCTGACATCCGGCCGCCGCACCACGATGAAATTGCATAGCTCAAACAGCCGCTCGTACTCTTTCCAAGCAGATATCTCACGAAGCGAATCCGATCCGAGAATGAAGAAGTAGCCGCGATTCGCCTCCTTTGCCAGGACCTCCAAAGTCTGAACCGTGTACGACGGTCCCCCGCGACGAAGTTCCATGTCGGACACCTCGAAAACCGGGTTGTCTCGACACGCCAGTCTCGTCATCTCGATGCGGTGCACCGGGGGGGCCACGTCCACCTGGCGCTTGTGCGGAGGCAGCGAAGACGGTATAAACACGACCCGATCCAGGTCATGAGCGTATGCTGCTTCTTCCGCCAAGCGGAGATGCCCGAGGTGCGGCGGATTGAAAGAACCTCCTAGTATTCCCAGTTTCACGATGCCACCCGGAACAAGGCCCTTGTGTTCAAAAGAAAAAATTCTATACTTATCGAAGGCGATTGCAAATAGTAATCGCCACGACTAAATAGGAATTGTCACATCAGCCCCATGGAGGCAAGCCTTGTGGTATTTCGAATATGTAATCGGATTCATTATTCTCCTCGGTGTTCTCATATTCGTTCATGAATTTGGCCACTTCATCGTCGCAAAAGCCGCGGGCGTGAAGGTCCTCAAATTCTCTCTCGGCTTTCCCCCGGCCATGATAAAGCGCACCTGGGGCGAGACTGATTACATGCTGAGCTGGGTGCCCCTCGGCGGCTACGTGAAACTCCTCGGTGAAGATCCGGAATCCGATGAGGAAGTTCCGCCGGAAGAGATTCACCGATCTTTCACCAGCAAGCCTCTCTACGCCAGGGCGGCCATCATCGCTGCGGGCCCTGTTTTCAACTACCTGCTGGCGGTGGTGCTCCTCTGTTCGGGCTATCTTATGGGACTGCCGGTGCTCGCCTCGGAAATCGGCACGGTGGTCGAGAACAGCCCCGCGGCGATCGCTGGAGTGGATAAGGGCGACCTTATCACCGCGGTTGATGGCAAGCCGATCCAGCGATGGGATGAAATGCGCTCTGCCATCGAGCAAAACGCAGGGAAGAATGTTACCTTGACCGTGGACCGGCAAGGCAAGGTCCTCGACCTTAAGGTGATGCCGCAGCTGAGCGACCAGAAAGATTTTTTCGGCCGACCCTTGGGGCGTATCGGCGTAACCCCGTCAGGAACGAAGGTCTCGTTGGGTGTTATCGGCGCGATATCCGAGGGAGTCCGTTTCACCGGGCACCTGACTTGGCTCGTGGTTGAAACGGTGGTGAAGCTCCTCAAAGGTGAAGTGAGCGCCAAGGCGTTGAGCGGTCCCATCACGATCGTTCAGGCGTCCGGTGAAAGCCTGCGGCAGGGCCTATTCAGCTTCCTCTTTCTCATGAGCTTTATCAGCATAAACCTGGCGATCATCAATCTCCTGCCGGTCCCGATCCTCGACGGCGGACACCTGATGTTCTTCCTGGTAGAGGCGATCATTCGACGGCCGGTCACGGGCAGGGTTCGGCAGGTGGCTACCCAGCTGGGACTCCTGTTCATCATCTTTCTCATGGTTCTTGTGTTTTACAACGATATCAGCAGGATAGCTACGCAGGGGTGGTCGCTGACACCGCCTTAAGAGATCAACTCGTAAGTACATTGCCACTTCGTCCTTGGAAAGGTCTAGCGCTGAACAACGCCATATGCTCTGTAGGGGCGGGTCTCAGACCCGCCCCTACCCAACACTGTCGCTCACGACAACGTAGACGTAATTCTGAACAGATCGAGTACTCGGCTCTTCGCATGTCTTCACCGGTAGGTTCTCAGCCCCTTCCATGATCATTCTCGCGGTGCACACGACCAGTCCGGTCCACAGCCTGGCTCTTGTTTCGGGAGACCGGCTCCTGAAGGAGCGAACGCTCCCGCACGGCCGGCAATACGTGGAGCGCCTCGCCCCCGCGATCGCGGAGCTTGTCGACGAGCTCGACAACGGGCTTGCGAGCGTTGACGGCCTGGCCGTGGCAATAGGCCCGGGTACGTTCTCGGGAATCCGCGTAGGTATTGCAACGGTGAAGGGCATAGCGCTCGCCCTGGGGACGCCGGTGGTTGGCATATCGAGCCTCGATGCGCTCGCATGGCAGGGTCTTCAACCAGGTGAGACGGGCGCAGCAGTGATCGACGCTCGTCGGAAGGAAATCTACGCCGCGTTGTACCGGCGTGAAGCCGATCGACTGGATGCGCTCTCGACGCCGATGCTCATGTCAATGGAGGATTTCGGCTCGCTTAGCGCCGATCATCGCGGAAAGCTCATTGCATGCGGTGATCCTGTGGTTGCAGAACTTGCAGAGATCAACGCCTCCCTGGTCGCCCGTCCTGTCGTGCCTCCGTCTGCTACTGCGTGCGTGCATTTGGCTCGGGCTCGTTTTGAAGCCGGAAAGGCTGACGCGCTCCACGCTCTTGCCCCGCTCTACATAAGGCGATCCGATGCGGAAGAGAAGTCAGCGATCCGGTGCCAGTAGATCGTTTCGTAAGTACCTTAGCACTGAAACCGTCGTAAGTTGCCAGGTTGAATGACGCGATACGGTTTGTAGGGGCGGGTCTGAGACCCGCCCCTACCCAAAATCGCTGATGACTCCAAGGTAAACGTAATCTTGAATCTCTTTACTAGTCCAGACAACATGCCTGGTTGTTAATTCTCCGGATTCACGTCGATTCCAGTCAAGTTCCCCTCTCCGTGGAACCAATTCGCTTCCCGTGCATCAGTACTAGCAGCAGGAATAAATGAGGAGGTTCGTATTATGGACCCCGAAGAAAGAAAGATTCCGGGATATGCGACGACCGAAGGCGAAAAGCCTCGTTCGGAGGAAACAGACGAATGCGCCGGCATCGAAGACCCCGTGCGCAGAGGGTTGTGCAGGGTGTGCCAGGCGCCCATCATCGGCGAGGCTCCTTTCTGCCAAGACCACGAACCACCGGTTCCGTAGCCGCGCCGCCTGGCGTGAGACTTGTTACATTGCGGTAATTGCCGCGGGTGGTGGGTAGATTGGCTCTCCCGCCGCCCGTTGATGTGCTTCTTCCTATTCCGCGACCACGGGACTGCGGCAGGAATCCCCGGAACGCGTAGATCGTTTCGTAAGTAGTTTGCCACGTTGCCAGAGACGGCTTGACGAATTGAACAACGCGATATGCCTTGTAGGGGCGGGTCTGAGCCCCGCCCCTATCCAAACCCGTCGCTGATGACTACGTTAAGGCATCTCCGAATCGCTCCACTCACCCATTGTTTGCTGTCACAAGTTCGACCTGCTACCGAATGACCCGCCCTCCGTTAAGCCGAAAAGAGTACCCGCCGTTTCCTCGGAACCGTCCTTCCGCGAAATCACGTGGCTCAATATGAAGATCACCGTCTGACACGCGAATGAAATGATACGTTGAATCCAAGTCCGGAGTGAGAGGTGCTCCGCCGCACGAAACCACGACAGAGGCTCGGCGTTCCGGAACACCTACCTCCATGACCGCAGACCGATGCTTGTGGCCTTGGAGAATGAGCGATATGCCGGTGAGCGTGCAAATGTTGAGGACTTCGCCTGCGTCGGAGAGCTGGTGCGCCCAAAACGAGGACCCGCGGATCACCGGGAGAACGGGGTGGTGAAGAACGAGCACCTTGAAATAACCGGCAAAACCGGCTGCAGTCTCTCTGAGCCAATAGCGAGTCTCTCGAGCGACCTTTCCCGGCCAGGACGGCAATTTATGCACGGTGTTGACGCCAAAGAAGACGGCCTTGTGCTCATCGCAAACGAATACTACTCGGTCCGGCGCTCCAAAGAAGCTTCTGAACCGGCTCATGGCCAACGCGGGAATCAGCCATTCCCAAACTGCTGCGGCATTGATTTCTCTGTTGCCTGGCACCGTGATATAAGGAACGCCAAGCGAATCCAGGAATTCTCGGGCCTGGCGGAATTGCGCGAGCGAGCCACGATCGGTAATGTCGCCCGACACGACAACCACGTCGAGGTTCCGGTCGCGCAGATCCTCGGCAAGCGCTCGCTTCTTCGCGGCTGAGACGTGGCGCCCGATGTGCAGGTCAGACAGATGTGCAACGTTCATGACGCGGCAGATTACGCGGCTCGTGCCCTTAAGTCAACGCCGTAGACAGCGAATAAAAATTGCCCTTGATTTTTCAGGTTGAATTGTCTAATATCAAAGAGGATTCTCATGTGGAAGGCAAATAATTCTTGATGGTTGGCCCTTCACATCACGGGGGCGCAATCCTCCGAAGCGCAGACCTAAGGAGTCGGTTGATGAAACGAAACTTAGTCAAGTTAGTAGCAATTCTGGCCGTTGTGGGCGCGGGAGGATTGGTCTCGGCACAGGAATACGGTGGCGGGTATGGCGGCGGTTACGGTTATGGTCAGGACGGCGGGTACGGTCAGCAGTACGGCGGCCAGCAATACGGTCAGGACTATGGCCAACAGTACGGCGGTCAACAGTACGGGCAGCAAGCCTACGGTCAGCAGTATGGTCAGCAAGGCTATGGCCAACAATATGGTCAGCAGGGCTATGGTCAACAGTACGGCCAGGGCTACGGTCAGCAGTATGGTCAGCAAGGCTATGGCCAGCAATACGGTCAGAGCGGTTACGGGGATGCAGCCGCCTACCAGCAACAGGCGAACCCCGCTGCCTACGGTCAGGGGCAGCAGCCACCCCAATATCGTGAACCGAGCAGCCTGGAGGTCGACGAAGTATACTGGAATTCGCAGTATGACAGAGTTGCGGACGAAGATGGTCAGGTGTACGACTACGGCGAGCAGGCCGAGCAGCCGCAATATCAGCAGCCCCAGCCCGCGCCTCGGAGAGCTGCGCCCGCCGCTGCGAGACCGGCCCCGGAACAGAGACCGCGAGCGGCTGTGCAGCAGAGACAGCCTGCAGCGACCCCTCGGCCGGCCGCACGCCCACGAGTGACCACCACTGCGCCTCCGGCTGCCTCGTCATCGGGCAGTGAACTGAAGTGGGGTCAGCAAGAAACGGCCAAACCCGAGAGCAGGCGCGAATTGCAGTGGGGCGCGGGATCCTCGGCGCCAAGCCCCCGCGAAGCAGGTTCGACAGCGCGGATCGCTCCACCACCGTCGATGAGGACCGCGCCAGAGAGCGTTTCAACCTCAGCGCCTGAAACTACGGTCGAAACCAGAACCCCCTCGAAGCGATTCAACTGGGGTAAAGAATAATAGCGGGCGCACCGCCGGTCGGAATTTCGTCAAAACGTCTAATGCCAATAAGCTTCCCTACAAGTGGAAATGGCGGGCACCCCGCGAGACGTGGGGCCGCCACCATAAGAGATGGTAGGGGCCGGCGTCCCTGCCGGCCCTTTCTTTGTTACTTGTTAGAAAGCGCATTGTTATAACGCAAGAGAAGGGGAACCCTAGTAATTGGGTTCCCCTTTCTTTGTCCCCCTCCGTAGAGCTTTATGGCACTAGCCGAAAATAATAGCCGATTTTCCGCACGTCACCCCGGCGAAAGCCGGGGTCCAGAATGCATTGAAAAGACTGGATTCCGGCTTCCGCCGGAATGACGGTGGTGCTCCAAGGAGAATCGGACAAAAACTCTGACGATGAGCATATCTCTCCTGCTATTCGTTTGACGCCGCCGTACGCCTCGGCGCCTGTTCCGCGACCTCGGAGACCCGGCCGTCCGTAGCTGCCAGCGCGTGCTTTATGTCGTAATGAGTTTGTATCGCGCGGCACGCCTCGTCCTTTACCGTCTGCCATGAACAGAAGGCTGTAGTCCTTATGCGGCCGGTTTCCACATCCTCGTACGCAAAGACCGCTGGACAATCCTTGAGCCGCGCGTCTTCGAGACCGCCCTTATCTTCGTAGGGGATCGTGAGAAGAGTGAGCATGTGCTTGAAGGCTGTCCGCTCTCTGAGGATGCGGTCGATCTTTCGACCCCGAATAAGATCGACCACTGCGCCGATAGCGTTGGCAAGACGCTTCTCACCGAAAAACTCTCGGAGGTTTATTGCTCCGCCAAGCACTCCAAGCATACGCATAAAAGTTCGTGCATTGAAGAGGCCTCTCTTCAATCCGCGTGCGGGCAGCGTCGCCTCAGTGCGGACCAACTCCCGGTCCAACGCACGCAATTTGACCAGCAACTCCGAAAGGCTCATCGTGAGAAAACGAGAAATCGGCTGATATAGCACTCCGTCGGAAACGAGTAGGGTGGCGCTTTCGCAATTGGGATGCGAGCCTCCGAGCGTCTGCCGGCCGAAAAAGCGAGACAGAACCTGGAATTTCATCATTCCGGTCGAAACGAACTCTAGCCGCGGCATCATCGTCTCGAAGACCTGCTCGACGCATTCGGTGGTGGTCGGCTCCAGATCTACGCCGTCCGATTCCCAGCATGGCGTGAGCGGCACGAACGCCCACACCGACACCTGGCGGCGATACTCGTGAATCAACTGCATGAGTTCGGCCATGTTGTCGTCGTTCACACCTACAGCAACGGTCGAGACCACCGTGAGTTTGTTCACGCCGCACTTCACCACGTTGTCGAACGCACGGCGCTTCACCGCCAGCGAGTTATCCCCGCGCAGGGTGCGGTAAATAGTTGGATTGGTGCCGTCCAGTCCGAAGTTGACCTGTATGCCCAAGGCGCACAGTTCCCTGCAATAATCCGGGTCAGCCAATTTGAGACCATTGGTGAAGAGCTGCACCTGAAAACCGTAAGAACGAGCCAGCCGTACAATGTCGATGAAGTCGTCGTGCACGGTAGGCTCTCCGCCGAAAAAGCAGATGTTCGGCCGCGGTTCCTGGGTTCGGAAGTGCTGGAAGATCTTGTCGAAATACTCAATGGGCGGATGGAAGGAGAATCCCATCGCGTCCACATACGCGAGGCAAATAGGGCAGCGCTGATTGCAGCGGTTCGTGACGTCCACCGCTACAGTAGTAGGCTTAGTGATTGCCTTGTGGTCGCAATGAGCACAATCGAGCGAGCACTTGCCCGCGGAAGGTTCCTCGTATCCGCAGACGTCACGCTTCCAGCGCCATTTGCGAGCGTCCTTGCTGACGAGGGATTCCGTGGGGCCGCAGTCGGGACATTGTTTGGTGAGATACACAGCATTCTCACGGGTTTGGTAAGCGGCCTCGACGGGTTTTCCGCATCTGTCACACAGGCCCAGCTTCATGGTGCTCTCCTCTCGGCCCCAGCACTACCGCGAATTTGGCTCCAACAGCGCGCGCCTGTTTGCGAGGCTGTTGTGAGGACGGAACGGTTATGTGCGGCCGCTATTGGGGAGGAGTGCATATCACATGTTTTTTTCTTGTCAAGTCGGAAAGGCTCTTGATAAACTAAAAAATTTGGCACAGTACTACTGAACCCCGCCACCCAACAGTGGCGCCTGTCGACAGCTCTTTCGTGGGTTATCCGGCGACCCGGCCCCAATCATCTCCAACGAGGCGCATCAGAAACATGACTGCCCCCTCCATCCTTGTCCTCGCCGGTGAAGCCTCCGGTGACTACCACGCGGCAGCTCTGGTGAGAAATCTCCGTCGCCTCCGGCCGGAAATCGCCGTCTGCGGTATTGGGGGCGACCGGCTCCGCGCCGCGGGAATGGACCTCCTCCACCACTACAAGGAGATCAACACCATTGCTCTGAGCGAGGGGTTCGGGAAGGTTCGCAACATCATCCAAGCGTACCGCACGATGAAACGGGAACTCCGTTCGGGCCGGCACCAGCTCTTCATACCAGTGGATTTCCCCGATGTGAACATTCGCCTCTGCAAGATCGCCAAAGACGCGGGCGTGCCGGTTTGCTACTACATTAGCCCACAGATATGGGCGTGGCGCCGCGGGAGGGTCCACAAGATCGCCCGACGAGTAGATCGCATGATGACGATTTTTCCCTTTGAGGAGCGCCTCTACCGGGATGCCGGGGTTGCAGCGGATTTTGTGGGGCACACCATGGTGCGGGAATATCCTCACATGCCCGATCGGTCGGCGATCCGCAGTGAATTGGGGATCGATCCGGACCGCCCGACCGTGGCGCTCGTGCCGGGCAGCCGGCCCGCGGAAATCCAGCGAATGTTGCCGGTGATGTGCGAGGCCGCCCGAATTTTTGACTCCCGCCACCCAGGCACGCAATTCGTCCTACCTCTCGCGGGTGCGCATCTGCGGGACCTGGTAAAGCGCGTCGCCGCGGAGGGCCGCGTAGACGTAGGAATTTTCAGTGGCGGTTCATTCAACGTCATGGCTGCGGCGGACTGCGGTTTGGTTACCTCGGGAACGGCAACGCTGGAGGCTCTACTGGCAGGGATGCCGCACGCTGTGGTCTACAAAGTGGACGCGTTCACGTGGTGGCTAGGGCTAAGAATCCTCAAGCCGCTCGTCATGAGCAAAGACATCCACCTGGCGATCGCCAACGTCATCGCGATAGAGGAGGAAGGTCGTGGCAGTCCCATCGAAGCGATGGTGGATGCAGGCTTCACTATTCCTTGCCAGGAGTGCGGCCGCCCGCTCTTCGTGCCGGAGATCCTTCAAGACCGCGCTACTCCCGATTACTTGGCGGAGTGGCTGGGGCGATTCCGCACTGAGCACGCTCTTACGGCCGCGATGGCGCGAGGGTTTGAGCAAATTCGCGAACTCCTCAGTCCTCCTGCCAGCGGCAAGACCGCAGAGTCTATCGTATTGGAAATGCTTGGGAACTAGCGCAGCCGCTTCGTATAAGACTCATTCTGGCGGATGGTAGAGAAAAGGCCTGGCAGGCGGCTTTCCTCTGGAGCGAAGTCAGCCACGCCACGTGCGTGGCGTCCGTAGCGGAAGAGGATGGCCGCCTGCTGCATCGATGCCAACATTTCATTACCCGACCGGCCCCGTACAAACGAAAGGCCCGATCGGTGTTGGGTCCCGAAGGGCCTCTCAGCAGCCATTCTCCAGTAGGTAGGGTAGATAGGTAGGTTGTTGAATGTGACAACGGTTTCTTCAATAGGTTCCACGAAAAAATAGGTGACCACTCAATTTGGATAGCCGGCTATTCCGCGACCAGCGGTTCAAGCGCAGCCGGAAGGTCGGCGATGCGTGCGAGGACACGTCGCGGCTTGCAGAGGGCAAGTTCCTGAGCGGAAAAGACAGGATTCGCCACTACGAACGCGTCGATTCCGCCGTTTCGCGCGGCTTCCACGTCGATAGGAGAATCGCCCACGTAGATCATGGCGCTCTTGTCTACACCGGTGAAACGCGCGAACTCATCGAACATTTCGCCTGACGGCTTGGCCTGGAAACCGTCCTGCGCGCCAATGATGCGCGCCATTCGATGTGCGAAACCGAAGTGCTCCGCGAGCAGGCGCGCGTACTGTCCACGTTTGTTTGTGACGACGCCGGCAACCACGCTGCCGTCGATCGCGTCCAGCATCTCTCTCGCTCCGGGCAATAGCGTCGTCTTCTCGAGTAAGATAGTGTCGTAGTATTCACGAAAGATCTTGATGCCTACTTCCGTCTCTTCCGGCTTGAGATACGCGTTTACGAAGTCTACGAGCGAGATGCACGTCTTGCGCGCCACCTCGTCCACGGTCATGGTGGGGTAGCCGAGCTGAGCGAACATGTGGTTGAACGCGTCCGCTATCGTATCGAGCGAATCCAGCAGGGTGCCGTCCATGTCGAAGGTGACGGCCCGGATGCGGCGGGAGAGCAGCTCCGGAACCTCTCCGAAGCCGTCGATGCGTATGGCCGGTATTCCTTCGCGGCAACAAAAGACGAAGAGATCTCTCAGTGCGAGAACCATATCGGCATGCTTGGCCGCGTGGCGGTCGGATTCTCCGTCCCCGATCAGAATGATTCGATCGTATGACGACCGGAAACTCTGCAATACTTTGAGCTTGCACGTGCCACAGATGCCGCAGCTCGGGTCCGCGTGCGGCGAGTGGATTTCCACGCTCCCGTCATTGTGAATGACAAGACGATTGGCGAACACTTCAACGCCTTCGATCCCATGGTGATCGAAAAGCGTGTGAATCGTGAGGTCGAACCCGTCCGACAAAATCTTCACATCGATGCCGCGCTCCGCAGCCCACTGAAGAAAGCGCGGGAATCCCGGATCCAACGACGCGAGACGCAAGGCGAACGCGGGATACTCCTCCCGGCTCATCCGCATGAGCGGCGCCATTGCCTCGTACACGCCCTTTGAGCCGATTTCGCCGCGGAGGTATTGCTTTACGGGGAATCGCCACTCGGGCGAAGCGACGTGCTTGCGCATAACGCGATTAACCGTATCCGCGGTGGAAACCGTACCGTCGAAATCGCAGAGGATAAGCGTCCGCGGGGGCGCGTCAGCGTCGGAATTGTGCCGTGGTTGATTATTCATCTGACCGGACGCAAGGTCGTCGAGTCGGCCTCGTCGGGGTATCAGCAAAAATCGATAATTTCGAACTCTCTGGGACCGTCGGGCGTTTTCACTTCGACCACGTCCGCTGCCTGTTTGCCGATGAGGGCTCGCCCGATGGGAGAACTGACAGAAATAATCCCTCTGCCGATGTCCGCCTCGTCTTGGCCGAGCAGGGTATAGACCTTCTGTTCGCTCGTTTCGAGGTCCTCGATAGTAACGCAGCAGCCAAAGACGACGCGGTCGGACTTGGGACGGTTTTGCAGATCGATTACCTCGCAGGCGGTCAGACGCGCCTGGAGGTCGCGGATGCGTGTCTCCAGCAGCGAGTGCTTCTCTTTGGCGTAGGTGTATTCCGCGTTCTCCGAGAGATCTCCGTGGCCAAGAGCGATTTCGATTTCCTTCAGGATCTTCGGTCGTTCCACTCGCACGAGCTGATCGAGTTCCTGTTGAAGCTTCCTGAGTCCTTCCGGGGAAATGGGCCGCTTTTCCACAATTCTGTCCTCTGGCTGTATTCAGGGCGGAGACCGTGCACCCGGCTTCCTCTCAAATCCGCCCGGAAAACAAAGTTCCGGCAAAATCGGAACACGGGTCCTTGCGCCGGAACTTTGGGTGCGTTCGTGTTGTCTGGATCTGTTGTATCAGACTCCTCCGAACAGGTCAACCGTCGGCCGCGTTAGCAGCGGAGGGCTTCGCGGATGAGATTCTGTGATTGGAAACGCGGTCGATCCTATTGGCCTCTCGGGCTGCTGGGCGGCCGGCAAGATGTCGGCGCTGCCGAACACCGGCAAGATGCCGGCGCTACCAAACACCGGCAAGATGGCGGCGCTACCAAACACCGGCAAGATGCCGGCGCTACCAAGACCGTCAGTCTCGTTGCGTGCGTGGGCTTTGGGCCTGTGTCGAGCCCGGGTTCATCCCCAATGCCGGTGACCTAATGGAATTTGATGTGGCGCAGGCTATCCAGCCTGCGATTGTCTGCCTGAAAAATCGGCAGGCTGGAAAGCCCGCCCCACATGGGAGATCTACGACCGAATTCCTAAGTCGCAGCATTGGGGTTCATCTCCGCCCGCTTGATCTCTTGGCACGGTGCGGCTATTGTCTCGGGTGGCAAAGTCGGGACATCGGATGTGACGGCCGCGCGCTGAGGCCAGACAGGAGGAATTGCCCCATGGACACGAGCGTCGAATTGCTCGGAGAGGCACGGATTGTCAGTCCCATGAAAGGAGTGACTTTTGTCGCACCCGACGAACAAGTCTTGTTTGATGTGTCGGCCCATCGGGTCAAGGCCAACCTCGCCGAAGGTCGGGAACCTGCGGCCTTTCTGAAGGCGGGCCCCCGGAGCACGATCTACTTCGATCCGAGCAAACTAAAGGCCGCGCTTGTTACCTGCGGCGGGCTCTGTCCTGGATTAAACAACGTGATCCGCTCTGTGGTTTTGACGCTCTACCACAATTACGGAGTCAGAAACATCCTGGGCATTCGGTACGGCTTCCAAGGGCTCGTCCCCGAATACGGTCATTCGGTACTGGAGCTGACGCCCGATTCGGTCGGCGGGATCAACGAAATGGGCGGGACGATGCTCTCCTCCTCGCGTGGTCCGCAGGACATCGAAGCGATGGTAGACGCGCTGGAACGGATGAATGTGGGCATCTTCTTCATGATCGGCGGAGACGGCACCTTTAGGGCCGCGGCGAGGTTATGCGACGCGATTCGGCAGCGAGGCTCCAAGATAGCCGTCATCGGAATCCCCAAGACAATCGATAACGATATCAACTTGCTATCCCGCTCTTTCGGATTCAACACCGCGGTCGGAATGGCCACCCGCGCGATCGCGTCCGCACACGTGGAGGCGTTGGCCTATCCGAACGGCGTGGGTCTTGTGAAGCTCATGGGCCGCAACTCGGGATTCATTGCGACAACTGCCGCGCTGGCGCAACGCGACGCGAATCTCGTGCTGATTCCAGAGAGCGACTTTGACGCGGAAGGACCGCACGGGCTTCTCCAATGGCTCGAAGCGCGGCTTGCAAGTCGCAAGCATGCGGTCATCGTTGTGGCCGAGGGTGCGGGTCAACGGTACTCCGCGGGCGAGGGGAGTGACGAGTCGGGCAACCCGAGACTGGGCGACATCGGCCTGTGGCTGAGAGACACGATAACCAGATATTTCGCGGAGAAAGGAATCGAACTTAATCTTAAGTACATCGATCCGAGTTACATGATCCGGTCGGTACCTGCCAATTCCGACGACGCGGTCTTCTGCGGATTTCTCGGGCAGAATGTGGTCCATGAAGGCATGTCGGGCAAGACTGGAATGGTCGTCGGAGCGTGGAACGACGAGTTCGTGTGCATCCCGATCAGACTTGTGGTAACGGGCCGCAAGCGGGTTCCCCTTGACGGAAAGCTGTGGAACAGCGTGCTGGAGGCCACGGGACAGCCTTCTCTCAAGCCGGTTCAGGCATGATGATGACGTGGTCTTTCGTGAAGTTCTCTTAAATGACTGGACTATCGTAAGAAATCAGTATATGATTTGCGGAACGGAGGTATGTGATGAGTAAGAAGACCTTTGTAGTCGTTGTTCTTTTACTCGCGCTCATCAGCGCTGCGGCCGCTGCCTGGGCGTCGCCCATGTTCGTGGCCACAGCGAAGAATTTCCGAGGAGCGATCTTCCTCGGGTATGGTCCCACGCCGCAACATGCCACGGAAGCGGCTGTGTCCAACTGCACTCAGCACTCATTCTTGCCGCCCTCGTGCAGAGTGATAAACGTACGTATGGAGTGTCCACCGCCACCGCCGTGCCCTCCGCCCGGGATTTCCAAGGTCCCACCGAAGTATCGGGGCAGCGCGGCCGTGTACGGCGGGACGCCTGGGTTGACTCCACAGGCCGCTCGTAGCGGTTATAACGCGCCCGCTCGTGCCGAAAGCCGCGCCAGCATTGATTCTACTGCGCGGAAGTTCGAGTCGAGCCGGAGCGTTACACGGAGCCCCAGCGTAGAGGAAGATACACAGCGGCCCAATTCGGACAAGGCTTACAGGTGGGGCCGTACGAGCCAGTAATTCTGGCAGCGTCATGACTGACAGGCCCTCCTGATGGAATTGTGTCCGGAGGGCCTTCGGTGTGACCATGAAAAAGATCCTGATACTGATCGGTGGGTTGGTCGTGATCTCGTTCGCGACCTATGGGGCGATCAGGGCCGTCTCGGACCTCTTCGGAAGAAAGACCGCGGAGAAAGCCTCTGAGGCTGCCCAGTCATTCGCGGCAGGAACTGCGGCAAAGACCGGCGAGAAGATCGCCGAGACCATCAAACAGACACCCGACAAAAAGCTCGAAGACGACGCCGAGCTGATGACGCGCAAGCTCTATTATCTCTCCAAGGGCGCGCTCAAAGGCCAGATTGACGCCATCCTCAGCGACCCCAATCGTGCTGAAGTTCCCCAAAAGATGTTCGAAGCAGGCAAGGACGTTTCCGAACGCCTGGTGAAACCGTTTGCCCGCGGCCTTGCTGAAGGTTCGTCGGGCCTGTTGGAAGGCAATGACGAGAAGGTTCAAAAGCTCAAGGAGTTGAGTCGTGAAGGCAAAGATCTGATCGAGATATTGACTCAGCAGCTCGGTCAAATCGGCAAGGCCATCAAGGAGAACGCGCCACCGTTGCCACCGCCGCCGGGCTTTCCTCCGCCCGCAAGACCTTTCCCACAGACTCCCTACGCGCCGGTATATCCGGAGATCGCTCCTCAGCAGGACGCGCCGTTACGATAGCTGCAGCAATTTCCGAGATTCTTTCTTGAACGCCGAATTAGCACGGTCACCCCGGACTCGATCCGGGGTTCAGGCTCCGGATTCCCGCGTTTCCGGGAATGACGGCAATGCCAATGCGCGAATCAGACAAAGATTTGGCAACGAGCATGTATATCGCCGGTGCCAAAATAATTGTCCCTTTTTCCTCGAAGAGATCCGCCGGTTCTCAAATCGGTGATTTGAAAGACATCGGTCTTCACGGAACGGGTGCCACTGCTGGCTTGCCCAGCAGTGTTTTCAAGTGGGGCACTGCTGGACAAGCCAGCAGTGGCACCCAAGCCGCAATTCCTGCTGCGTAGGTATCGAATCGAAAGGGGCGAAAATCTTGGCAACCGCTCCAAGGATTGCCAATCATTGCTTTTCTAGCTCTTGCGGAAGACCAGGCACCCGAGCGGCGGCAGGACCAGGTCCAATGATTGTGCATAGCCGTGCCGAGAAACTGCGCCGGTGGGGACAAGGCCGCCGTTTCCTATATCGCTCCCACCATAGTATGAAGAATCGCTGTTGATGAGTTCGATGTAATCACCCGGCTCGGGCACGCCGACCCGGTAGTGCTCCCGCAGAACCGGCGTGAAGTTGAGCACGCAGACAAGGAAACCGTCCGGACCCCTCCGAATGTAGCACAGCACGCTGCTCAGGTAATCATTGCAGTCGATCCAATGAAAGCCCTTCGGAGAGTGGTCCCACCGCCACAGAGCACTGTCGGAGCGATACAGTCCGCCCAGGTCCATGAGGAATCGTGAGATGCCCTCATGAACGGGATACTGCAAGAGTTCGAGCTCCAAAGATTCTTCGTGGTGCCATTCATTCCACGTGGCAAGCTCGGATCCCGCCATCAACAGCTTCTTCCCCGGATGGGTGTACATGTAGCCCAGCAACAACCTCAGGTTGGCGAATTTCTGCAACCCGTCTCCAGGCATCTTCCGCAGAAGCGAACCCTTGCCGTACACGACCTCGTCGTGGGACAGCGGCAGGATGAAGTTCTCGCTGTATGCGTACATCATCGAAAAAGTCAGGTCGTTGTGGTGAAAACTGCGGTGGATTGGCTGCTTCGAGAAGTACTTCAGCGTGTCGTGCATCCAGCCCATGTCCCATTTGAAACCGAAACCAAGACCACCGAGATAGACCGGCGTGGTGACGCCGCTCCACGCGGTGGATTCCTCCGCGATGGTTACGCAGCCGGGAAATTGACCGTAAACTACGGTATTCAGCTCTTTGATGAATTCGATGGCTTCGATGTTCTCATTACCGCCGTACTCATTCGGCACCCATGCGTCATCGGGGCGGCTGTAGTCCAAGTAAAGCAGCGATGCCACCGCGTCGACTCTGAGCCCGTCCGCATGATACTTGTCCAGCCAGAACAACGCGTTACTGACGAGAAAGTTCCGGACCTCGTTTCGCCCGTAATTGAAGATGAGCGTTCCCCAGTCCAGGTGCTCGCCCTTTCGCGGGTCTTCGTGCTCGTAGAGCGCGGTCCCGTCGAATAACCGTAGTGCAAAATCGTCCTTCGGAAAGTGCGCGGGCACCCAATCGAGTATCACTCCAATGCCGCGTTGATGCAGCGTGTCCACCAGGTACTTGAAATCGTCCGGTGTACCGAATCTGCTGGTCACCGCATAGTACCCGGTCACCTGGTAGCCCCAGGACGCGTCGAAAGGATGTTCCATGACCGGCATGAATTCTACGTGCGTGAAGCCGTAACGCTCGCAATGGTCTGCCAGTTTCGGCGCGATCTCTCGGTACGTCGCCCATCGGTTGTCTTCGTCACGGATGCGCAGCCACGAGCCCAGATGCACCTCGTATATATTCATGGGGCTCGCAAACGGGTCACGCGTACGCCGCGTCTCCATCCACTGAGAATCGCTCCACTCGTAATGATCGATGTCCCACACAATAGACGCGGTGCCGGGCCTCAACTCCATCGCGAAGGCCATGGGGTCGGTTTTGATTCGAAGTTCTTTCGTGCGGGACTTAATCTCGAATTTGTAGAATTCCCCTTCGCCGAGCCCGGGAACGAACAACTCCCAAATCCCCGACGCTCCCATTGACCTCATGGGAAATAGCCGGCCGTCCCACCGATTAAAATCGCCGATGACGCTCACCCGGACTGCGTTCGGGGCCCACACGGAAAATGATGTGCCGGGAACGCCGTCCACAAGGCGCCGATGTGCCCCAAGCTTGTCATACAGGCGATAATGGGTGCCCTCACCAACGAAATGGAGATCGTGATCGCCGAGCGTCGGCATGAAGCGATATGGCTGGTCTGTCTCCCAGGTGGAACGATCCAAGAAAACGAACCGAATGCGGTAATCGATCGGCAGCGATTCAGCGGGCAAGAAGCAGCAGAACAGACCGGACGCGGAAGGCATTTCCATTGTCAGCACACGGTCGCCCACAAGCGCCTCGGCCCTCACGGCGTCCGGGTGAAACGCTCGAATAATGACGCCATCCTGGCCTCGGACGCGTGCGGGATGGGCGCCGAGAACTCGGTGAGGATCCGCATGCTCGACCTTGGCGATCGCGGCCACATCATGAGACGTAATCCCAAAGAGAAGGTCTTTCCCGTACATGTCACGTCCTTGACGAGCTTACCGACAGGCGCTCTTTCCGAGGCGATGTGTCACAGGAGCAGGTCTGTTCCCCGCCGGATTTACTGATCGATCTTGTTGAACGCGGGGATGTTCTCCGGCTTAACATACAGGATTCGTTGGCAATTCGGGCACGAGATGATCTCTTCTTGCTTTAATATTCTGATGTTAAGCTGGGGAGGCACCGCCATGTGGCACTCCGAGCATGTTCCGCTATTGATTTCGGCAAGGGCCTTGCCAAGTACCTTCCTGACCGTCTGGTACTTTTTGAAGTAGTCCCGATCCACGAACTCGGCAACCTCCGCCCTTTCTGCGTTCAAGGCCTCCAATGCTGTCTGAGCAGCCTTGGTAACCTTTTCCTCTTCAGCTTTCTTCTCCAGCAGGCTCTGCTCGTACCCGGCGTAGTCCGTTTCCTTTTTCTCCAGGGTCTTCCGAATGCTTTCCGTTTCGGTCATGAACGCGAGAATGGCATCCTCGATTTCGCCGGCGACCTTCTTGCCGAGCTTAACCTGACGCGACAATGCGTTGTATTCTTTTTGGTTCTTTATGCCGAGCAGACGCCGCTCCGAGCGCTTGATCTTGTCTTGTTCGGTTTCAAGGTCTCGTTCTTTGGCGCGGAGTTCTTTTTCGATTGCCGCCAGTCTTTCTTTATGTTCGGAGATCTCCCTTCGAAGCGTGACGAGGTTGCGCGCAATTTCCTGCACTTCCTGCGGTAACCGTGCGAGGTCTCGTGCGTGAAAGTCGATCTTTTCGTCTATTTCCTGAAGTCTTGTGAGGTATTGAAGCTGGTCTTTCAACGGAACATCCTCCCGGGAGGTTACAATAAGGCTTTGAATGGCTCGTACTCGACGTCGCACCGTACACAGGCGATATCGAGGCCGAGGGATTGGAACGCCGCACGAAAACTCCCCTCGAGCAGGCCCGGCGCATGCCGTTCGAGGCCGTAGTGACTGCCATCCACTACTGGGATTCCCATTTCAAGTGCTTCGCGGGCCGCGTGATATCGTACGTCGCCCGTGAGGATCAAGTCCGCGCCGTAGCTCAGTGCTTCTCGAAGATAGCTCATACCGCTGCCGCACGCGCAGAAAATGCGGCGCACATGGCGGTCCTGGTCCGAAATGATGCGCACCTGTTCGAGACCAAGGTCTTCCGCTGCCTTGCGGGCAAACGCCGAGACGGTCAATGCCGAAGGGAGTTCACCGATCCTGGCGCATCGCGCCGGCAAAGGAACGGTGACCTGTTCAAGGCTGAGCCTGGAGACCAGATCGTCGTTCAATCCGCCGGGGGCCGCGTCCAGGTTGGTGTGAAGGCTTACGATGTCAACGCCGAGCCTTGCTGCGTGCAAAATCGTCCGTCCAACAAACTGGTCGGCGGAAATGCGACGGAGTGGCTCCAAAATCAGTGGGTGGTGAGTGATGAGGAGGTCGCAGGCATGACGCGCGGCGCTGTCTATTGTCCGAGGGGTTGCGTCCAGGCTGAATGCCGTCGCCCGGACCGGGCGATCGGGGTCGCCCACTTGAATTCCGCAGTTGTCCCAGCTTTCCGCAGTGTCGAAGGGAAAGAGCGAGTCGGCTATCTCAACTACTCGGGACAGTGGCACTGCATCCAAAGGTAGCGTCTCCAGCTTGTACCACCGAGACCCTCATCCGCAGGCGCGCCGGCGCAAACAAAACGGGGAACCCTTTGTAGAGCTCCCCGATTCGGACAATGTGTCCGACGGCCGTGATAGCGGGATGGTCGCATTCGTTCCTCGAACATGGTGGGCCCACCTGGACTCGAACCAGGGACCAACCGGTTATGAGCCGGTAGCTCTACCAGCTGAGCTATGGGCCCAGGTCGAACCGATCCTCCATAATAGGTCCTCGCGGAGAGGCTGTCAAGTTCATTGAAGATATGTCGGCGCTCGCGATCAGTACCCATACCCTGGATATGCCTGCCAGTAATTGCCCCCGGGGCGGCCGCCTCTAAAACCGGGCTGCCCTCTCCAGGTGTCCACGTACTGAGTATAAGACTCTTTTCCTTCGACCTCCCGCACTTCAGCTAAGGCGGTGATCGCTCCCTGAACAACCGTCGAACGCTGTTTTACCAAGCGTTTCACTTCGGACTTCTTGGATCCGCCCTCAGCTTCGGCACATCGTTCAACCCGAGAAAAGAGATCGTTCTCGGCATCGAGCAGCGTGCGGCATTCCTTGCGCTTCTGATTGAGGAGTTCCTCCTTGACCTGGATCGCTTCCGCAACCTGGCGGGCAATAGACTTGCTTGCCCCCATCTCCACAACGGACCGATCCAGCACGCGCTCGAGAGGAGTGCGCTGGACGTTTCGGAACTCGTCGATCTTAACCTTCAGATCGTGAATTATCCGTTCCCACCGTTCCACTGTGCCGCCGCACTCCGGATCGGCGGCTCGCGCCCAGGACGGGTCGCTTACCACGAGCGCCGGCGCCATCAGCGCGAGGATGACAAGGATACCGGAACTCCACCTCAACGCCTTCACGACCGATCTCTCCTTTCAGCCCGGGCAGCGCCGGACCTCAGCACGTAAATCATGCGTTGACCTCATATTCTAAAGCATATCACGAACAATTTCCAGACAAATGTCGTTATTCTTGGAGTCTTGAGGTCGTTAGTTTCCGCGATGACGGGACGCGACCTCCTCCATGAGCGCCGATATCTTCTCGGAAAGAACGTAGCTGATGCCTCCGCGCTCGAAAGAATCCCTGGTCAACTCGATGAAACTGTCGAAAGCGCCCGGCGTGTCGACAATAATCCGGGCATTGGCGACTTCTTCCTGAGTGTACTCGCCCCCCTCGTTGTCGGCCACCTCGCGAAAAGTATCAAGCAGTTGGCGCTTGTCGCCCCAGAAAACTACCACATTATCGAAGAATTCGGTCATCTCTCTGACACGTTGGATTAGATCTTCTCGTGTCATATCATCCGGGTTCATATCTTGGGCCTCCGTCATGTCAGCCGGATCTTTTCGGAAGGACAGCAGTTACCTGTGCCTTCCGTCTGAGATCGGTGTAATGTCAAACCAAAGGCCACGGCGGATCGTGGCCGTATAAATCACTTGGTCGGTGCGAAACCGAGAATCGACTCTCACAGTAAGTCAGAATCTGAGCGGCAGCTTGGCAATTTCGCGCAGGTCGTGGGCTTCCTGAGATCGTGCGATGCTGCGCTCCCACTGGAAGAACTTCCGAGCCAGCCCTTCGACTCGCGTGAGTATCTCTTCGATCTCGGATACCAATTCCCGATTGCGTTCCCGACGGGCTCTCCTGAGTTGATCCTCGAGGTGGCGCAAGAGCTTTCGGGCCTGCTCAGGGGTTTCCAAAAATACGACTGGATCGTACCCGCTACCGCGCCTTTGTTTCGGGCTCCATCGTATCATTATGTCGTTGATGTGTTCTTTCAGCATTGGTCGAACTTTCGGCTGAATCACGAATTTTCGCGGGTGCAGGAATGCAAGACCCGCCCCCGGACCCGATTCTCTCTCTCAGAGGATTGGCGATGGGCTGCAGGCGGGCGCAACAGTTTTGGGAACCCGCTCAGGGCCACAATTTCCCGGCCAATTAAATATTACACCAGCGGCACGGAAAATTCAACGGCACGCGCGGGTAAGCATTCACTTACGTGGGGGCGGCTGGCAGCGAGAAAGAAAGAAATCTGTCACCACAGCGATCGCAGAGATCGCAGAGGGCATGGGCGCACGTCCGGGCGCCCATGCCTCATCTCTGTGCCCTCCGCGTGCTCTGTGGTAAAAAATCTTTTCTTCTCCACACACAACTGAATGCATACACGCGCGGCAAAAGGGCGGCGTGAGCGCCACGGTCGTAGCCGTATGGGTGTTGTCGATAATTCAACGCCATATCATGCTGCGTTAATTCGAAATATCACTAAAATAATTGACCTAAACCAAGTAAAGATGCTAATATACATGCGATACCTATCAAGGAGGCGCGATCGCCGTGCATGTTTCTTTCTTCGCCCCGATTCGTTTTGCGACCGCGGCGAAGCTCTCTGCCGCCAGCGCAAGATTCCGCTGGAATGGCACATTTTCGGTTTCGGTCGGCCCTCGCCTGCGAGCAGGGCATCGGCCGAATGGAATTGGTCGCGGGTCGCTGCGACCGTGTGGTGGAGTTGGGTATTTCTATACAACCGGTCCGCGATTCATGGACCGAACAATTACGAACCTCTTATTCCCCCGCCCACACGCCTCCGGAGGGATTGCCTCTTGAGCGTGGGCCTCTTCCCGCAGGGTGATCCTGTCAGGTCGCGTACTCCTTGATACATCCGCCACGGCCTGCTCTTCACGGGGCGGGCCGTGACGTTTTCATCGCCAACTCTTTCATTCATTCGAGATATGCTCAAACCCCGGACTGAGGCCACGGTTGACACAACCGCGGAAAACGGGTTAAGCTCGCGAGACTATGGGCTCCGGAGAGAAAAGGAAGCTTGGAATGAGGTCGGAATTGCCGACTACGCGCCGACATGCCGACGCCAAGCGCCCCGGTCGGCGGCTGTCGGTTTCATCCTTCTCCGTAGGCATCCGACCCGGCGAGGGACCGCAATCATGACCCGCGAAGAATGGGAAGCCATCTGCGACAAGTGCGGTAAGTGCTGTTACGAAAAGGTTGATCTCGGCTGCGGCGAGATCCGCTACACTGACGAACCCTGCGAGCATCTCGACACGAAGACCGGCCTGTGCCGGATCTACGACAATCGCCACGAGTTGGAACCGGATTGCATCAGCCTTACCGAAGAACTGGTTCGCGCTCTCCACTGGCTGCCGGAGGAGTGCGCGTACGTACGTTTTATACGATTTCAGGATACGGTCGCTGCGGTCCGAGAGACCGAACGCAAGAGACAACGGGGACGCCCCGCCAGGAGGAACCGATAATGGCCGTGAAAACGCTCAACGTCCGAGAGGACATCCTCGGCGCCAATGACCTCATCGCCGAAAATCTCCGGACACAATTCGATCATTCCAATGTCTTCGTCATCAATCTCATGTCGTCGCCAGGTGCGGGTAAGACATCGGTGATCCTGAAGATCATCGAGCATCTCGCGGACAAACTCAAGATCGGCGTCATCGAAGGCGACATTGCGTCGGACGTGGATGCGCGCAAGGTTGAGGCGGCAAATGTGGACGTCGTGCAGATCAACACTGACGGCGCCTGCCATCTAGACGCGAACATGATCCTCGGAGCGTGCCGAAGTCTGGGGCTCGACGACAAGCGGCTGGTCATTATCGAAAACGTGGGCAATCTGGAGTGCCCGGCTGAGTTCAAACTCGGCGAGAACTTGAAGGTCATGATCCTGTCGATACCTGAGGGTCACGACAAGCCGTTGAAGTACCCGTTGATGTTCACCGAGTCGGACGCGCTGATTTTGAACAAAATCGATCTGCTCCCGCATACCGACTTCGACATGGAGCAACTCCGGTCCACTGTTACGGCCATGAACCCGAAGATCCGAATCTTTCCTCTGTCCGCGAAGACAGGCGAAGGAGTAGACGTATTTACGGGCTGGCTTCGGGGCGCGGTCGAAGGTCGATGAGACTAGCCACGTGGATCGTCCGCACGCGCTGAGGTTGAGCCCTGGAATATGCCCTTGGCTCCCTAGCGGAGAATGCGGTTGGACGGTGAATGCCATATCCGGGGCATTTGGGCACAATCCATCGAGCGGTGATTTTGGGGTCGGGTTCCCTTTTGTGCCGGCGCTTGAGGAACGCGGCTCCAGTGCCGATCTCGGACAAGGAAGTATCCGATGTTGTTGAAGCGCCTCAGAATTTGCATGCTCGCGGCCGTTGTGTTGTGCGGATTGCTCTTTGTGTGGCCGCTCAGCTCGTGGGCGAAACGCCCGCCGGACGCCGAGGTGGACCGCGCCATCCGGGAACCCAATAATCAGGCGATCGTTAGCGAGTTTCTCAAGTACGAACTGGCCGAAGTAGACAAAGATGTCACACGTCCGCTGCTGAACAGCCATCCGTCGCTCGTCTTCTTTATTAAACAGAACGAGCGTGGAGTGCTCAAGAGTCTCTTCTTTCTTGAAGAACAGGTGCACAAGCTGCGTGAAGCCCAGCGAAACATCGACAAGTTCCCCTATTCCATTGCGTTTTCCTCGGAAGAAAAGAAGAAGATCCTGGGCTTGAAGCCGGCAGCCGACAAGATCGTCTCGTTTGGTATACCGCTCATCAAGTGGGATTTCTACCGCGTAGTGCTGGCCGCCCGCGAACTCGCGGATCAAAAGCGCAAGCACCCTATCGAACTAATGCCGAACGTTGAGTTCCGCAACGCGGTGTACCGTCGATGCGACCCGGACCCTAAAGGATTGGACCACGACATGGGCGAGTTGTCCGACGGTGAGTTCATTTGCATGCGGCTCGGCTGGGTCTTGGAGCAGGTGACCGTGACCAAATTGTGGCTCGTAATCAACGACAATACCCTTCCGCGACCCGACGACTATATGGCTTATCGCAAGAAGCGGAGCGAATACTGGAAAAAGAGACTTGCAGCCATTTACAAGGACAACCCTCCCGCAAAACCGAACAGGTAGCCAGGGCTGGGTCGCGGCCGCTCTCCTACAAGACCGTGATCGTAACCGAATAATGACCGTGCCAAAGACATGACACCTCTCCTTCGCCTCGTAAACGTCGGCAAGTCCTATGTCACGGGGTCTACGGGCGAGATCTTTCCAGTTCGCGACGTGAGCATCGATATCTTTCAGGGAGACCGCATAGGCCTTCTCGGCAAGAGCGGTTCAGGTAAGACAACGTTTCTCAATCTCGTAGGCGGGGTCGATACTCCGTCATCCGGAACGATCCATTTCAACGGCCGCGATCTTGGAGCGCTTTCTCCGCCTCAACTGGCCCACTATCGCAGGAGCGAGGTCGGCTTCGTCTTCCAATCGTTTAACCTGTTTCCCACGCTTACCGTCGGCGAAAACGTAATGCTGCCACTGGACTTACTGGGGATTCGCGACGAACATCGTGCCAGGGCCATGCTCGACGCTGTGGGCCTTGACGGACAGTGGAACAAGTTTCCCGAGCAGCTTTCCGGCGGCGAGCAGCAGCGGGTAGCTATCGCCAGGGCTCTCGTGAAGTCGCCCAGCCTGATCCTCGCTGATGAGCCGACCGGCAATCTTGATTTGGAGACCAGCAACCAGGTGCTGCGGATCATCGACGAAGTGTGCCGCGACCGTGAAGCGACGCTCATTATGGCGACTCACAGCCTGGAATCACTTTGGCTGGCAGACCGTACGTTTCGACTCACAGGCGGTTCGCTCGTCGAGGAATCGCGCAGCGCATTTCGCGAGGCCGTCGCAGCGCCTCACACCGAGGAGTGACTCCGTTGTCCGGGCTGAGACGATTACTGGTTCTGCTCAGCCTCAATCTCCGCTATTACCGGCGCCACAAGCTCCTGTCCGTATTGTGCATTCTCGGCATCGCATTAGGTGTCGGAATCGTGGTGGCCGTTGAGCTGATCAATTCGTCGGCGTTCTCGTCGCTCTCCGCGTCGGTAGACTTCTTGTCGGGACGGGCCACTCACTCGGTCGTTTCGGGCTTCGGCCACATCGACGAGAAGCATTTCCCCGCAATCTGGACTCACCCGCATGTTGAAGCCGCCGCCCCGATCATTGAGGTGATGGCGACAGCGGTGGAGACCGGAGACGAACCCATCCGCTTCGTGGGAATCGACCCATTTCTCGACGGCGAGTTCCGCGGCTTCAGTGCTGTAGGGGGCGATTCAGAGTCCCTGGTGCGCTTTCTCACCGAACGGCCGCCAATGGTGTTCCTGTCAGCGGATGTCATGAAACGGCACGGATTGCGTGTGGGTGACTCGCTTACGGTCGTGGCCGCGGGAGTTGAAAAGAAGACAAGAATTCAAGGGGCAATCCCCGCGTCCTCTGACGAGGGACTTGGCGACAACGTGGCGGTGCTGGACATTGCGGCCGCGCAGGAACTTTTCGAACGGTACGGTCAGCTCGACCGCATCGACTTGGTTGTGCGCGGAAACACGGAAGAACTCGTTCGGGGCCTGCCGCCCGGATTGGCACTCACCGATAGAGGAGAGCGCAAGGCGGCACTTAGAGCAATGCTGTACTCGTTTCAGCTGAATCTGACGGCCATGAGCTTGCTGGCGCTGTTCGTGGGGGTGTTCCTTATCTACAACTTCTCCATGTTCTCGGTGCTGTCCCGCCGAGAGGACATGTCGCTGCTGATCACGCTCGGTTCGGATCGTCGTGAGTTGGTGGGTGCGTTTCTCGCGGAGTCCTTGGCGCTGGGAATCGTGGGGAGCGTGCTCGGTATCGGTTTTGGGTGGCTCGTGGGATGGTTGAGTATCGAGCGGGTTTCGTCTTCTATCAGCAATCTCTATTTCCATCTGCGAGTTGAGGAACTGCACCTCTCGGCGCCCATCGTGCTGACGGGACTTGCAGTGGGACTTGCCGCAACGTTTGTGGGTACCGCGCTCCCGGCGCTCGAGGTAGCGGTGACTCCGCCGGTGCTTGGCATGAAGCGACGCACCATTGAAGACCGCGCGCACGGGTTGAAGTGGGTGCTGCTCGTAGCTGCGGGCGGGTGCTTCATGGGTGCGCTCGTGGCGTGGTGGGCGTCACGATATTCCGTTTTCTGGGGCTTCGCATCAGCGTTTGGCATGACTTCGGCGTTCGCTCTGGCGACCCCGTCTGCGCTCTCGCCGTTTTGTCACTACCTCGGTGCGTGGTTGCGCAAATGGCTGGGTTCGCTGGAAGGGTTCCTTGCGGCTCGGACGATCCGCGCATCCTTGAGCAGGACGAGCATAGCCGTGGCCGCACTTGCAGTGGCGCTCTCCATGACCATCGGTGTGGACGGCATGATCCACAGCTTCAGAGAATCGGTGAAGCACTGGCTTGAGGGAGCATTGCTCGGAGACCTCTATATTTCACCGGGCACCACCAGGTGGGCCCACCCGCTGCCGAATGAACTGATAGAGATGGTTTACCGGCACCCCGATGTGGTAGCGGTGGAGCGCTATTCGACGCATCCGGCGGTGCTCAAAGGAAAGCCCGTGAAGATGCGGGTCGTCGATGGCGAGGTCCTGAAGCATTATTCCAGATTCCACTTCCTTTCCGGAGAAAAGGATGCGTGGGAAAATCTGGTGGCCGGAGGCATTTTTGTGTCGGAATCGCTGCGATTCCGGTTGGGCATAGATGTGGGCGACAAAGCGATCCTCCAGACGCCTGAAGGTGACCGTGCCTTTCCGGTGGTGGCACTGACCCGCGACTATTCCACCGATCAAGGAGCGCTGCACATCGATCGTGCTGTGTACGAACGCATCTGGAAAGATCCGTCGGTACAGTCTGTCGCGCTCTTTCTCAAGCCGGGCGCGTCAGCGGCAAACGTGCGCCGCTCGATTGTACAAGCATTCCCGGGCCTGGAACGCACAGTTGTGTCGAATGCAAAGATGAAAGAGGAGGTCTTTGTCATCTTCGACAAGACCTTTGCGCCGACCGCGACGCTCAAAGGAGTGTCGCTTCTCGTTGCGCTGCTCGGCGTGGCCACCGCGCTGACAGCCATCCTCATGGAGCGGTCCCGCGAGATGACGGTGCTTGGCTACCTGGGGGTAACCGGCCGCGAGATGGCGAAGATCAACGTGTACCAAGGCCTGATCATGGGCGCCGCTGCGTTCTTGATCTCATGCGCGTGCGGCACGATCCTCACTTACGTCATTGTTCAGGCAATCAACTACCGGTCGTTTGGGTGGTCCATCGACATAGCCCTTGACCCGTGGGTTTTCTTGAAGACCGCGGCGCTCACCGCGGCCGCATGCCTCGCGTCGTGCGTGTACCCGACTTACCGTCTGAGCCGCGGACGGGCGCCTCTCCACTTGGAGGAAGAATAGCGCACCGTTGGGTCGTTTGGCCCTCGTGACTCAGTCGTGTCTGTTCAGTTATGGAGAGAGAAGGACGAATTGTGTTTCAAGGTAGAGCAGGCTAAGAGCACAGAGATAGGTAGGGGCGGACCCACGTGTCCGCCCTTTCCCAACGTCATACAAGCCTCCAACAGGGCGCACACGCGGGTGCGCCCCTACAGCAGTCTTTGTGGTGTGCCCGGTTCTGATTTCTTTCCCGCGGGTAGGGGCCGGGGGGATGTGAATGGTTAGATGCGCAGGTTGACAGGACCCGTGCCGGTGTGTATGAGTATCGTGTTCGGACGAGCAGCACTACACGCGTTGCTGCGGAGAATAATGTTCCGGCGTGTGTGCTCCCGAGCGAGCGGCATGAGCGCCCGTAGCTCAGCTGGATAGAGCAACGGACTTCTAATCCGTAGGTCGCAGGTTCGAATCCTGCCGGGCGTGCCAAAATCGAGATTGTGACGCATGTTATGCGCGATTGCTATCTGGGTTGCGGCCTACCGAATAGGGCAATCATCGCTTCCTTTGGCGTGACCACTTCTCTGATCTCCACTTCGTCATAGTAATCACGCCACGGATTGAAACGCTTGTCAAAATCCTGCCAGTCAGTCGTCTCCCATACACTGTAACCGACGGCTGGGTCCTCCTTCAGACACCAAGTGTCTCCCTTGACTCGGGTGTTGTCGAGCGCGCCTTTCTGAAGCGCTGCCGCAAACTGCTGCAGCGTGGAGAGCTTGACCCTTACCTTGACGAGAAGAACCATCTGAGTACCTCCGTTGAAAGAGTGGTACCCATTTGGATACACAGGGTCGGCCCTTATTTCACTTTTTCCCGAGAAAGAATCATCAAGTCTTGCCGCGCCAAGAAATCAGGCGGCAGTTCACGCGGAGGATCCTGTTCAAGCAGGGATTGGTACAGCAGCACTTCGTTCTTTAAATCTTTCAACTCTGATTCGATTGTCGCGGGGGCCGTCTTAGGATCATACTTTGTGACCCAGGCGTTTTGCAGAGAGAAATGAACCATATTCTCGCACCTGCATCTGTTTGCGCTGTCGTAGAGCGAGCAGTTGCTGCACAGGAAGGCCCTCAAGTTAGCCTTGGCGCGAGAAACAAGAATGCGGACTGAGTTCTCGCTCTTGTTGAGCACCACGGAGATTGTTTTCGTTGGAACGCCGCAGAGGATGTCCAGAATGAAAGCAACCCGCTGATGAAAGGACAGGCATCTGAGCAGGCCGGTCAAACATCCTTCTTTGACTTGCTGAACGTAGTAGCGCCTCTCCAGTTCGTTATCAAATGTCGACTCTTTGGGACGCTCTGCCAGCCGGATTAAGTTCTCGAAGCCGCGGAACGTTCGCTTGCGGGTTCTGAGGCTTACGTTCTTGGTAATGGCGAAGATCCAGGAGTAGACGCTACTGTCTCCTCTGAACTTGTCAGCATTCCGGATTACAAGCACGAAGACCTCGTGAAGAATGTCCTCCGCGGCGGCACGGTCACCCGTGATTCTATAGGCGAGGTTGAACACTTTCTTGGCATATGATTGGTAAAGTTCTGCGACTGGCAGCATCCAAGTCCTCGGCCTTGATTGGAGCCCTCTAATATTGGTTAATGTCCGGGGGAGGCCAACCGACCGGCGAATTCATGTGCCTGTTGCCGGACTTCCTCGCCTAACGCATCAGGCTTCGAGGTGAATGGTATCACGAGCGAAGCTGAGTAATCGCATTGCAGATAGTCGGCGAATCGCTTGAACAGTTCGTCCATGAGGTCCGTGTTGTTCTCTATGCCATCCTCACAGGTCACCACGAGACCCAATTTCTTGCCTTGCAGTAGTGATTTCCACTGCGGAGTCCCGTATCCTGTTACGAGACAACAGTGGCGGTCAATCAATGTTTTCATCTGCGCAGTCGGACCCCAGAAGTAGACGGGAGACGCGTAAATCAACCTATCTGATGCTATCAAGCGGTCCATAATCCTCAGAGCGTCATCTTTCTGCGGACAGCCCGGCTTTTCGGGGAATTTCTTGCAGGTGAAGCATCCCTTGCACCCGTTCACCTTGTGGTCTGCCGCATTGATGCGATCAATGTCGTTCCCTTGCACCTGAAGGGCCTCTTCCACCCACTGCAGCACGCGATTTGTGTTCCCCTTTTTTCGCGGACTTCCCAAAATACTCGTTATCTTCATATCGACCTCGTTTCCAGTCGTGCTTGTCCCGCGGGACCGAACGTAGGCAATGCCGTTGCCAGGTTGCTGAAAATGCCTCCTTTTTCCTGTTTCTGAGCGTACCTCACTCTCTGCCCCTTGGTCAATTGAAATAGCTTGGCCCTTGTAACCATTCACTTATTCACGGCGAGAAGCAACAACCTGTCCGAAGTCAGGGAATGAACACCATCTTCTGAGGGTGGCTCCGACGTTATACGTCGGAGCGCCGAAGGCGTAAGAGGTCTTGATCGCTCCTCATGAGACTTTTCTCATGCGAGAAAGAACATGGACCTCTTGTTGCTGCGCAACCCCGACGTGTAACGTCGGGGCTACCCCGCGTAACCTCCACAGATGTGGGACATTCTGCTCGGGACCCACCCAGAGATTGTTCGTCCCGCTGGAAAAGAGGCCTCAACGATAAGGGTTTCGGAACCGCTCCGCGTAACTGAATCCTTGCCGGCCCTCACCCAAAAACAGCTTGGTGGTATCGAGCCAAAGAGAAGTCAGACAGTTGTTCGCTCCTACCGACAATCCGCGAACGCATTGCACGACATTGACAAGCACCTCATCAGCAGCATAGTCTGCTTTATCTCTTTCTTGGCGAGTCTCACCCCGCTTCTCGCCGTGAAGGAGAGACTCCGGTCCCTTCTTGGTTAATGGTGCCGGCCGCAAATGCGCACGACCGCCGAGGCGTTCCACTTTATGAAGAAACACCAACCGATACCGGGAATGACCGCGGACGATCTTGACACGATCCCGGATATTGTGAAGCCGCTTCTGCACGAGAAGGTTTCGATACGGTCGTTCTCCGCGGGAAAGACGATCTCCGGCCAAGACGAAGACGACGGTCAGATCCGTTTTGTCCTATCCGGCAAGGCCGAGGTAGTGGTCGGGTATATGGCCGCTCACGAAGTCATCATGGAGTACCTCGAGCCTGGTGACGTTTTCGGGGATTTGGCCTTTCTCACCGGCAAGGTGTGGCCGGTAGACTCGGAACTGGTTGCTTTGGAAGCCTGCAAGGTGCTGGAGATCTCCATCGACAGGTTTCAGCGAGTCCTCCGGGAGAATCCCGAATTCTCGGTGTCGCTGCTCAAGCTGCTTGCCAAACGAATGGTCCGCGTAGACCAAAGCGGATTCGGCTTGTCCACTATGGCGGGAAAGAGCGATTCTCCTGACGTGTGCGCGTACCCGGCATATCCCGGCATGCCCGAAGAGGTGCTCTCGCGCTTTCGGGAGCTCGCGGCCACCGACGATTCTCTCATCATCGTCGGAGAGAATGGCGTCGGCAGAGAGATTGTGGCGTACTCGATCTTCGAGTCCGCGGAAAACCACAAGCAGGTGCTGGTTCCGATCGACGTCCGCAAGCTGGGTTCCGGGACCCTCTTTCTCCGCTCGGGTGAAGAAGCCGGGCGCTCGGACGGCAACCCGACCTACGAACAGATGCGGTTCCTGTTCGGCGAAGAAGTTGACGACTTCGCCGGTGGCGTCAGGACTATCCCTGGATATCTCGAGCTCGCTGACGGCGGCACGTTGTTCATCCGAGCAGCGGATCAACTTGCTGCGGTCACCCAGCAAAGGCTTCTCGACGCACTCAAGACGCACGCGTACTGCCCGGCCGGTGGCGCTCACGTGGGCAAGACCGATTTTCGCGTGATTTGCGCTACTGAACTGGACCCGTCCCAATACTCACGGGAAAAGCATCCACTCCTCTATGAGATTCGACACAATGCGCTTGTGCTGCCGCCTCTCAGGAAGCGTCGAGACCGGGTCCCGGGCCTGGCACGCCACTTTCTGCGCTACTATGCGCGCGAGTCGAGAAAGCGCGTCCCGGAGTTGCCCGAGGGGACGTTGAAGTCGATTATGGACTACTCCTGGCCGGGGAATGACTTGGAACTCGCCAATGCGATGCGCCGCGCTGTCCTTGTGTCCCCGGGAGGTGAGGTCCGGCGTCGTGACTTGACTTTCGACACTCGCGGCGCGGACCGCCAGGCACGATTTGACCTTTTGCGGCTCCGCCCGATCCGCCAGGCGCTGCTCAGTCCGCTTTATCCGACGGTGCTCCAGAGCGCTTTCGTGCCCGTGTTCTTCGGCGTGCTGATGCTCCTGTTCCTGGGCCCGCCGGAACCTTCGAAGAATGTGGTCTCCATGGTGCTGTGGGGCGTCGCGTGGCCGGGAATGGTTGTATGTGCGCTTCTCGGTGCGCGGACCTGGTGCAGCATTTGTGCCATCGGCGCGATGAGCAAGCTGGGCAAGCGGATCGCAGCGCTCGAAATCCCTTTTCCTGAACCGCTCAAAATGCGCAGCGACTTCCTAATCGCGGGAGGCATTCTCGCGGTCATTTGGATCGAGTGCGCTACGGACATCAGGAGTTCGCCGTTCAATCTCGGGATCTTGCTTCTCGGCATGTTCATTGTAGCGTTCGTGTGCAGTACGCTCTTTGTGCGGCAGTCCTATTGCCGGTACATGTGCCCGCTCGGCGGCATGGCGGGGCTGCTGGCTCGGACCGCGCTTGTAGAGCTGCGGGCGGACAGGTCGGTGTGCCTCTCCCACTGCGGTACACATGAATGCTACCATGGAACCGTGCGCAGCGAAGGCTGTCCGTTCGGGCAGGTCACGGCGACTCTCCACAGCAACCAGTACTGCAAGATTTGCGGCAGTTGCGTAAAGAATTGTCCGTACGACGCGATCAAACTCAACCTTCGGTTGCCCGGTAATGAGTTGTGGGAAATGCGTCATGTGCGGACTGGAACAGGGTTCCTCGTCCTTGGACTCATGGGTGGTTGGTTGAGTGATATGATCACGCGGCTTCCGTCTTATCACGGATTGACCGCGTGGATTCCCGGCCCAGGTATCGTCAAGTTCACGGTGATGTATGTGGGAATCATCGCGGGCTTGAATCTTTTGTGCATGGCAGCGGCAGCGTTGTCACATCGAATGTACAAAGAGGGTTTTTTCGAGAACTATGCACGTTTCGCGCTCGCGTTGTTACCGCTGACATGCATGGGCTTTTTTGCGTTTCACGCGTACTATCTGGTCGAACTGGTCACTCACCTGCCCGCGTTGCTCACCGAAAGCCTCCACATTACCGTGCTCGGGGATTCTACCATTGAGGTACCGCGACGCGCGACGCTCTTGGCTCAGTATCTCCTTCTAGGCATCGGCCTCGCCTGGACTTTGGCCGCGATATATCGACTCGGCAAGTCATCGCCGCGGGGCCGCTATCCCAGACGCCTCGGAATCTTGCCCCATGTTCTAGTTGCAGTCATTTGCGCGGGGATAGTTGCAACTGTGATGCGGGCGGCATTTTCAATTTAATGCGAGCGATTCATCACCGAAAGACGTCATGAAATCACGCGCTATGCCATGCCACCGCCGAGGAACGCCTTCTGCACATCCGGATTGCTGGCCAAGGCAGTGGAAGTGTCCTGCATCACAATCTTGCCCGTTTCGAGGATGTATCCGCGTTCTGCGATCCTCAAGGCTGCACGAGCGTTCTGCTCAACCATGAGCACGGAGATGCTGCTCTCCTGACGAAGACGGCTGATGGTCTCAAAAATGAACTGGACGATGAGAGGGGCAAGCCCGAGCGACGGCTCGTCGAGGAGCAAGACCTTCGGTCTGCACATAAGCGCGCGGCCGATAGCAAGCATCTGCTGTTCGCCGCCGGAGAGCGTTCCTGCGAGCTGCTTCTGGCGCTCCTGCAGCCGCGGAAACATCTTCATCACCCCATCTATATCTTCCTCGATCTCCACTTTGGAGGCCGCCGAGTACCGGGTGTATGCGCCGAGTTTGAGGTTGTCCAGCACGGACAGGTGGGCAAAAATCTGGCGGCCTTCGGGAACTTGAGATACCCCAAGCCGCACGATCTCGTACGCCGGAGTTCGGCTGATGTCAGCTCCATCCAGAAGTATGGAGCCGCGCGCCGGCGGCACGATTCCCGATACGGCATTGATGAGTGTCGACTTACCTGCGCCGTTCGCGCCGAGAAGCGTCACGCACTCGCCGTCACCCAGTGTCAGGGAAAGGTCCTTGAGAACGTGAACCTTATCATAATAAACGTTGATGTTCTTCAGTTCGAGCATGAGCTCTATCCCGCCTGACTTCAGGAGTGCATCGCACGCACGGGCTCGGCTTTGCCGAGGTACGCCTCGATAACCGCATCGTCGCGCTGAATTTCTTCGGGCGTTCCTTCTGCGATCATCTGGCCGTAATTGAGCACCATGATTCGATCGGAGATGTTCATCACGAGGCTCATATCATGTTCAATGAGCACAACGGTGATTCCCTGATCGCGAATCTTTCGGATGAGTTCGGCGAGGTGTTCTGTTTCTCCCGGATTGAGGCCGCCGGCCGGCTCATCGAGGAGAATCACTTCCGGTTCGAGCGCGAGGGCGCGGGCGATCTCCACATGCCGTTGCAGGCCGAATGGCATGGAAAGGGCATCTTCATTGGCCCGATCGCTGAGGCCCACGAAGTCAAGGTATTCCATTGCCTTCCGTCGGATTGCCTTTTCGTCGCTGCGACTCGATGGAAGCTTCAGCGCGCAAGACAGGAAGCCGGAGGAGGTTTTGATGTGGCGCCCCACCATGACGTTTTCTATCGTGGTCATGTGACGGAACAGGCGAAGATTCTGGAAAGTGCGTCCGATTCCCGCCTCGGCAACTTCGTGAGGAGGCAATTGAGTAATGTCTCTGCCTTTGAAGATCACGTTTCCCGCACTCGGCAGAATAGCACCCGCGATTACATTGATCAGGGTCGTCTTACCGGCTCCGTTGGGGCCGATAATAGCGGTAATCGACTTCTCGGCCACCTTTTCGGAAACGTTGCCGAGCGCGGTCACTCCGCCGAAATGCACGAAAATCCCTTCAACCGAGATGATATGGTTCACCGTTCACCTTGTCAGCTTCGATACAAGCCCAGTTCGGAGCCTTGTCACCAATCCCACGATGCCGTCAGGCATGAACATCATGATGAGCAGGAGCACAAGTCCGTACATCAAGATGTCGTAATCGTGAAAGAACCGGAGCGACTCGGGCAGGGTGGCCATGATGAGGGAACCCACCACCGCGCCCCATACATTCATCATGCCACCAACCGCTACCATGACCAGGAAGAGGATCGAGTCGTTGATGGTGAATGTGTCCGGAGAAATAAACGTCACGAAGTGAGCGTAGAATGACCCCGCAATCGAAGCCGCCACCGCGGATATGATAAAGATCCTGACTTTCAATGGCGCTGTGTTGATCCCCATGGCTCGCGCCGCCTCTTCGTTGCCGTGGATCGCTCGCAATGCCCTGCCTATGCGCGAATGGATAAGGTTGAGCGAAAGCGCCATTGCTACCAGGATGACAATCCAGATGAGGTAGAACCATTGCCACGGTTCGCTCACTTGCCACGCCCCGATCCCGAGCGGCGGAATACCGGCAAAACCTGACGGCCCGCCCGTCAACTCGGAAAACGGCTCAAGCGCGGCCCGCGCCTTTGTGGCGTCGGCCCCGAACCATACGGCCACCTTCTGAAAGAGGCTCGTGAAATCTTCGAGGTCCGCGACAGCAGCTACGTGAATGATTTCACCGATACCGAGGGTCGCCATCGCAAGGTAGTGACCCCGAAGCTTGAGGGTAGGCGTGCCGACGATAAACGCAACAATGCAGTTCAGCACAATCCCGACCAACATCGCGAGCCAAGGATTCCAACCGAAATGGACCGTGAATATTCCCGAGGAGTACGCTCCGATAGCGAAGAATCCGGCTTGCCCGATGGAGATCTGTCCCGCATATCCGAGCAAAAGGGACAATCCGATGCAAATCATGCAATAGATGCCTGCAAAGTTCATCACCCGCAGGTAATAGGGACTGGTCATGACCAAGGGGAAAACCGCCACCAGGACGGCCAATACGATCAGCCCTATGATGTTGCCGCGTCCCACCGTATTTCACTCCAAGACATTGCCGAATGGTCACCGAGCGACCGGGATGCGGACGGCCCGATGACGTACTTTGCGGTCAAAATTCCTTTAGCTTTGCGGCCTCAGTGCTTCCGAACAGACCGCTCGGCCGGTAGAACAGAACCGCGAGCAGGATGATCAGCGAGATTGCATCCTTGTATCCCGATGAAATCAGTCCTGTGCCCAGACCCTCCAGGATTCCCAGCGTGAATCCCGCAACCACTGCGCCATAACCATTGCCCAGGCCGCCGAGCACGGCCGCGCCGAATCCCTTCAAAGCGAGCATCGGGCCTCGATCGTAATCCATGAGCGTGATCGGAGTCACGAGATATCCGGCAACAGCGCCGACCATGGCAGACATCCCGAACGAAAGCAGAATCATCTTTCGGTCGTTGATCCCCATCAGTTTGGCGATCTGCCGGTTGAAGGAACAGGCCTGCATTGCCTTTCCCGTCATAGTGAAAGCGTAAAAGAGGCCGACAATTACAACGACTACTATGATCACTGCCACGATGAGGACGGTCTGAGGTAATACCGTCGCGCCAAGGATTCTGATGGGATCTTCTCCGAGGAAATGCTGCATGAAATACGGGTTTTTGCCGAATACGAACATGGCAATCCCGCGCAACACAATTGAGATCGCTACGGTGATGATCACAAGCTGCAACACCGATGGGTTCTTCATCGAAGGGACGCTCGTGTTCCTCAGCAGCCAATACGCGGCAGCTGAAAGCACTGCTGCGATAACAACCGCTACGGGCACGGATACCTCGCCCACGATTCGCGCGAGCCCATACAGTACGACGGCGATTCCTCCGTAGTGGAAAATCGTTAGGCGATCCGTCGGTTCGATGGCCACCTTCTCGATGAGCAGGCCGACGAGCGTTGTTCCTGCCAAGGCGATGACGAACCCCATAGGGATGGCGGCATACGGCGGCAATCCCCATGATTTGAAGAGGCCCACCGAGCTGACGCCGATGAGCCCGCCAAGCATGACGAACTCGCCTTGAGCCAAATTGATGATGCTGGTGGAGTTGTATATCATGGTGAAGCCGAGCCCAACCATCGCATATACAGCGCCGACGGTGATTCCGGAAAACACGTACTGGAGAATGGTGCCAAGGTCCATAATCAGGGTCCGATGCTGGATAAGCCGGAATGACCCTCCGGCCGGCTAGCAGATCAATTCAGAAATACGTTTACGTTGTTGTCGGCGACAGGCTTGGGTAGGGGCGGGTCTGAGCCCCGCCCCTACGAGGCATATCGCGTCGTTCAGTGTCGCACCCTCCCAGGATCTTGGTGGAAAGGTGATTGCGGATCGATCTACTAGGTACCGACAGCGCAATTCTGGAAAGAGCTACCGCACAAGAAGACCGCGGTGGGCCGGTTCGCGCTTCGGCCACCCTTTCAGCCACAGGGCATCTCGACGACGAAACTTCCGCAGCCGGCTGGTCACTGACTGCGGGAGCTCCTATCGGTGCCAATTCCGATCACCGCGCCATGTCGGCTCACCGCGTCTTACGAACGCGCGATCGGAATGGCGCAGTCTCGATCATTTCTTGTAAAGACCGATCTTGCCACCTGGCTCCACGACCAGGATGTCCATTGACTTATCTTTGTCGAGACCTGTATGATCCTCTGCGCTGTAGTTGAACTCCCCGTGAATGCCTATCCAGGCTTTGGTTTCCTCGATGCCGTCACGGATCAACTTGCGTGCCTCTTTCAGGTCCATGTCGGGGGTGACCTTCTTCATCTTGATCGCGTTCATCACTACCCCGAGGGCATCGTAGGCGTGGCCGCCGAACGTGCTTACAGGCGGAGGGAACTCCTTTTCGTAGGCGGCTTTGTACGCCATGAGCACTTTCTTGTGCCAATGGTTGTCCGGGAGTTTGTCGGCTACGAGGATCAAGCCGGCGGGGAATATGATACCCACCGCGGCGTCGCCTGCGGCTTCAATGTACTTCGGATTGCCGAAGCCATGGCTCTGGAAGAGAGGAACCTTCATTCCGAGCTGTTTCATATTCTTGGGGACGATGGATTGGGCGGGAACGATGGACCAGTTGATAACAGCCTGCGCGCCGGCAGCCTCGATCTTTTTGAGCTGCGCGGTCATATCGGTATCTTTGGGGCCGTAGGTCTCTTCAGCAACGACTTCAAATCCCATTTCCTTGGCGTACTTATTGACCTGTTTGGCTCCTTCTTTTCCGAACGCGTCGGTTGACGTAATGACACCGACCTTCTTGATCCCCATCTTTTTCATCTGTTCGAGGATACGAATCGCTACGTGGCTGTCGAGCTGAGGAGTCTTGAACACGAACTTGTATAAAGGATTGACGATAACCTGCGCGGCCGCGCACGAGACGTTGGGGACTTCGGCCTTCTGCATGATCTCCTTGATGGCCATGCTGTTGCCGCTCAGGGACGGACCGATGATGGCGAGGACATTGTCCTTATTGATGAGTTTCTCTGCGGACGCTACCGCCTTCGCTTCCTTTCCTTCATCATCTTCGATGATCACCTCGATAGGAAAGCCATTAACCCCGCCCGCAGCATTGACTTGCTTCATAATCATCTGCGCGGTCTTCTTCTCGGGATCTCCGAGGAATGCCGCCGGCCCGGTGACTGAGAAGATTGCCCCAATCTTGAGCGGCTTCTTGCTTTGCGCTAGACCGCAGGTAATTGCGCCGACGGCGAACGCGGCAATGAGGAAGATGACAAAAATAGTCCTGGCTCTCATCTCCTTCTCCTTTCTCGTGTTGTTACGGCTCCAAAATCATCCGGATTTCAGAACGCGTTGACATCCGACAGAAAAGGATCCCGATGCCTCAACCCCGGAGGCGCACTTAACGGGAGCACTCCCACAGCCGAGCCGGCTCACCGCCGTCCTCGGCTCCGAGAAGCCGATCGATCATATGTCATGAGGATTACCCAGGAACAATTCACAGGCCACGCTTAAACTCCGACGCATACTAGACCGTAAAAATCGCGGTGTCAAGCCTGTTATCGCCTAAAATAGGCTCCGTGTGGCTTCTGTGTTGCCCCCAAAACGAAACGGGTATACTCTGCGTCGCCGACCACGAATCCAGGGAGGTGCCTATGACCGACACCGAAAAGAAGTGGACCATTGAAAGAGTCCACAGCGAGTTGTACGAGGCGCGCACAAAGGTCTTCGTCATTGCCAAGGTTTTGGAGACAGGAGCCCTCTCGTTTGCCGATCATCCCGAGTGGGCTCTCGTGATCAAACCTATGCTTAAAGACCTTGCTGAGAACGCCAATAAGATCGACGCAATGCTGAAGGAAGAAGATATAGGAGAAGAAGGGTCCTAGGCGCGTGCCTTCGTGACAATTGCCGGCAGGTCGGAGAATCAACGGGCGGGCAGGGACGCCCGCCCCTACCATCGTGCATATCGGCTGCTCGTTGGAGATCCCCTGGCGAGGGTGAACCCCAACGCTTGTGACTTATACCAAAGAGTCTTCATACAAGTGAAAATGGCGGGCACCCCGCGGGACGCGGGGCCGCCACCATGAGAGATAGTGGGGGCCGGCGTCCCTGCCGGCCCTTTCTATGTTAGTTGCTAGAAAGCGCGCTGCTATTAAAGGGTCGGTCTTGGATTTCCAATGTGGGGCAGGCTTTCCAGCCTGCCGATTTTTCAGGTAAATGAATCGCAGGCTGGAAAGCCTGCCACATCAAATCCCCTTAGGTGACCGGCATGGGGATAAACATAAACCCCACCCTTGCGAGCGCCTCCCGACTTCGTGTTGGTAAATCGTCCAGGCGCGCCTGCGTAAGCTGTTCACCGCACCCGATATGTGGTGTCGTCGTCCTCAGGGAAGATGCTGCTCGATGTGGGTTGCTGTCCGACCGCGGTGCGTTTGGCCGAGTCGAATATGCGGCGGCCCTTTCGGTATAGGCAGGTTTTGTACAGGATCTTATCGCGGCGAAGCCTGAGAATGATCCGCTGGTTCGGGCAACGGCCGCTATTCTCTGCTTCGCATGATCGGCCGCGACCTTTGTCGGGGCACGGAGAGATCACGTCCACAACTCGCCAGAGTTCACCGGGCTCGCAATAGTGCTCGCAGAGTTCGCCGTCGTTTCGCATGAAGCGAAGGCCTGACAAATTCTGGACGATGGCCCCGACTGGGAATCCCTTGAAGATATTAATGCGCGCCTGGCATTGCGGGCACACCATGAACGATCGCCCCACCGGAATCTCCTGGTCGGGCATAGTCGACTTCGTGCCGCATTTTGCGCAAGATACATCCACGGGTATCACCGAACACAATGTAATACATGAGCCGTGGACCCGCAAATTTTTTTCTGTCGGCAGGGTCGTTGATTTGGTTTGGGCAGAAGACGTTCCGATTTCAGCAATCAGGACTGCCAAACGTCCGTAGGTACGGGGTGGCTCCGACGTTATACGTCGGAGCGCCGAAGGCGTAAGAGGTCTTGGAAGTTCATGTTTGAATCTCTCTCGTGCGCCAGGGAATCAAGACCTCTTGTTGCTTCGCAATCCCGACGTGTGACGTCGGGACCACCCACCACGAAACTAGTCCTCCAACCCTCTCAGATGCGTCTGGTAAAAGCTTGCGGAATTGCCGACTCGGCTCTGGCTGTCCCCACGCAACGGGATGCCCGCGCCGAGAGTAGGTGGCAGACCCACGGTTGTGTGGCCCCAGACAATCTACTTGCCGCAACTCGTGCAGGAGGACCGAGAAGAGGACACTGCGGACATAGACTGATAACCTGTATCGAAACTGCTCTGGGCCTCAAGGAACGACAATTCCGTTTCCAGCTCGGCCAGCGACGGCGGAGCCGAATCCGGCAGCACGTAGGGCATTCCCTGGTCTTCATACGGACACGAACGGGTACTCCCAGAAACGCTTCCAGCGGTTTGTGCTGCCGAGTTCGTCTGCGCGCGCTGAAGCTGGGTGATGAGGTTGTTGGTAACAGTGATCTGGGATCGAATGTTTCTGACCGCCTGAGTCAATGCGGGTCTCAACTCGTTTTTGAAAGCGAGGTAGCTCTGGTCCGCGTCCTTGAGCTGATCGATGACCTGTTCCTGCAGAATCTTGAGGCGCTCGTTCTGGACGGTCAGGTCTTCTTCTGCTTTCAGCAGCTGTTGTTCGGCCCGAATGCCCGCCAGATTGATCCGCGCGTCCGCCACCTCGCGGGCCCGTTTGATTCGTTCGATCTGCGCCTCGAGCTGCGTGCGAACACGCACGAGCGTGGCTTCAAGCAATGCCGAGGTGGACGTCTGGGCTGCGGCAGTGGTGGCGATGAGAATTATGCAGGCCGTGAGGAGCTTTTTCATGGGTACGATACTCCGCATGGAAGTGGGACAGCCGCGGGCGGTCCTTGTCCATAAGTTTATCATTATGAATAGATAGTTACAAGTAAAAGATAAAGGAAAATGTGAATATTTGGCTTCGGGAGGCGAAAACTCCAAGGTTTAAACATCGGTGCTTCCGGGAAAGGCCTTCGCCCGAAGGGCGTACCGCCAGTAGCCGTACGCTTCAGAAACTGTCTCATACCAACTTCCATGCGCCGGTTTTCGGGCACAACGACGCATGAAATCGCTGGTAGCGCCGGCATCTTGCCGGTGTTCGTATGGGCGTTTTCATAGGAGTTCGCTTTCAAACATGTGACATTGGCAGTATCCAAAATCCCCCCTGTCCCCCCTTTACGAAAGGGGGGGACTCTTATTCCCCCCTTAATAAAGGGGGGTTAGGGGGGATTTTCACGTACGGAATCTCGTGTGGGCGAGTGGTGCCAATGTTGCTTATTTGATGGCGCATTATAGGGATTCTCGAAAGTTTTCACGGAATGGAGACACACTGCTGGGCAAGCCAGCAGTGGCACCCGCAAGGCAACCCGTCAATACTTTCGAGAACCGATATAGTATCAGGGCATATGGCACTACTCTTACGAGATTGTGCTGCGGCGGATGGTTTCTTAGCCCGGTAAGTCTGGACGATCGGTGTGAAACATTATATAGGGTAGGCAGTATGTTGTAATATCAATGGTAATTGTCCGAACTTCTGTTCGATTCGGCCATCCGTGATCGCTACTTCCTCAATCCCCAATCCTCATTCCAGGCCCCCACACGTAATCCTCTACTACTGACCGGAACTCGGCGAATTCCTCGTATCGGCCCATGTTTCGCGCCACATGCGCGGCAGTGCGAGGGATCGACGACAAGTACCGGGTGGACTCGCGCACGCTCGACTGATACCCGAAGGTCCCCAAGGCTTTAATGTTCCGCTGCAGCGACATCACGTCGAACACGTACACAAATCGATCAAGAGAATCGTCCCTGGAAGCTGCCGAGTCGTAGTACCTTCTGATAAGGCTCTCGACCAGGCTCTCAGGGAGGGACACGTACGAGTCGCGAAGGAGCGACGCCATATCGTACTGAGCCGGCCCCATGCGTGCGTCCTGGAAATCGATCATTACGAGCCGATCTCCATGCACCAGCAGGTTTCGCGAATGATAGTCCCTGTGCGTGAAGATACGAGGCTCGGCCGCGAGAATCCGCACGAGCCGATGAAAGAAGTCCTCGAGTGCGCGCATTGCATGCGGTGGTGGTTCAACCCCACAGAAACCTCGAACGAAGTGCGTTACAAAGAAAGCCAGCTCCTCCATGAGCTTGACCTCGTCGAACGCAAGTGCGAACGCTCCGCAGCCGCCGGTCAACCCCGCGGTACGACGGCGCATGCTGATGAGGATGTCCACGGCTTCTTCGTAAAGCGCGGCGATTCGCCGGTCATCGCCCACCTGGACAACGGTCTCCAGGAGTTCGTCTCCGAGGTCCTCCAGCACGATCAAGCCGTGCTCGGGCAAATGGCGCTCGATGCGCGGCACGGGAAGATCGAGCCGCTCCAAAAAACCATGAACATCGAGGAACGTCGCCTCTTCGCGCCGGCCCGCGTGCGGCTGAACCATCACGATCGCTGTCGAACCGTCGCGCCTGAACTCGCGAACGTACTGCCGTGTCGATGCGTCCCCGGCAAGAGGCTCGATGCGTTCCGGCGGATCATCTCCTGCCAATAACGGGGCGAGGCGAGATTGCAGTTCTGCGTCAACTCCGGACAATAGGCGCCTCCCCGAAACGGGTGACGATACGATTCACGCACGCGGAGTCCACGGTTATCCCCGACCCGATGATGGAAGAGCGCACCTGCGCGGCGCTCCTGATCACGACATCCTCCCACAGAATGGAGTCTTGCACCTCCGCGCCCGGTTCAACTCGGCAACCCGCCTCGACGGAGACGTTCGAGCCGAGCCCCGCGAGATCGACAATCTCAGCGTCAGCTGCGACGTGCAGCAGCGGGTCCGCGTTGCTGAGACGCAGTAGGTCTCGCTGCGCTTCCAGATAACGCGCGGGGTCGCCCAGGTCGTTCCAGTATCCCTCTACAGGAAAACCGAGGACACGTCTGCCCGCGCGAAGAGCCGCGGGATAGATTTCGTTGTTGATCTCTGAGACAGCCGCGCGAGGGATAAATTCAAAGATTTCGGGTTCCAGTATGTGCACCCCGGTGAAAAGGTATGTCTCGGTTCGCAGGCGGCCGGTCGCCGGTCCGGCCCCCTTAAAATCGTGCAGCCGGCCTTGTTCGTCGATGCGTATCGGCGTGTGGCGGAATGGGGGCTCCTGCGGGTAGAGTAAGAGCGTCGCAACCGCCTCCCGTTTCCGGTGGAACGCAATGGCCTCGTGCAGAGGGAAATCGGCAACGATGTCGGCGTTCGCCATGACGAACGTGCCGTCCTGGAAAAATGTCTCGTTTGCTTTGAGACCGCCCGCGGTGCCAAGAATCACGGGCTCGTAGGAAAACGATACCGGAAGAGCGTCCCACGGCCGAACGCTGAAGACCCGCTCAATGGATTCAGGGAGATGATGGAGGTTGAGCCGGAACGGCCCGATACCGTCAGCTGCCAGCTTTTCGATAAGCCTCACCACCAGCGGTTTTCCCAGCAACGGGATCGCAGGCTTGGATCGCTCGAAAGTCAGCGGGCGCAGCCTCGTACCGAGCCCGGCAGCCAGGATCATTGCCCTCATTTCGGCTGCCTATCGGTGCATGTGGCCTGCTTGTCCCGGTGGCGTTCCAGGGCAAGGTCGATCAATCGGTCCACGAGTTCGCGGTACGGGATTCCTGTCGCCTCCCAGAGCTTCGGGTACATGCTGATCGACGTGAAACCCGGAAGCGTGTTGATCTCGTTGACTACAAAGCGCTGATTCGGCGTGAGGAACATATCCACCCGTGCAAGGCCGGATCCGTCGACGGCCTTGAAAGCTTCCACCGCTACCGCGCCGGCCTGCCGGTGCAGTTCGTCGGGCAGGTCCGCGGGAATGGCGAGTTCCGCTGTATCCTTGAGATACTTTTCTTCATAATCATAAAACGTCGAGTGGGAAACGACCTCGCCGGCAAGGCTCGCGATCGGTGTGTCGTTGCCGAGAACGCTCACTTCCAGTTCCCTGCCTTCGATGCCATCCTCGACGAGCACTTTGCGGTCGTAAGATGCGGCCAGATCGATTGCGGCTTCGAGCGCGGCACGCTCCGCGACTCGGGTAATTCCGACGGACGACCCCAGGTTCGCTGGCTTGACAAACAGCGGAAACCGGCCTCGGGAGACCTTCTCGATGACCGCGGCCCGGTTGTCGCGCCATTCCGACCGCAGGAACCACGAAAACGGGCCGACTTCGAGGCCTGCCTGCACGAACGCGCTCTTCATGAGCACCTTGTCCATGCCCACGGCCGACGCCAGGACTCCGCAGCCCACGTACGGGATGTCGGCCAGTTCGAGGAGTCCTTGCAGCGTGCCGTCTTCGCCGTACGTGCCGTGCAGCACCGGGAAGACCACGTCCACGGGGATATGGTCTCTGCACCCGCCTTCGATCATGCGAAGCAGCCCGGTTCGATCAGGATCGTGGGAGAGCAACACGCGGTCGCGCTCATCGAGCGCCGCGGAATCCTCGAAAGACGCTGGATCGTCAGGCCGGATAAACCAGGCGCCGGTGCGTGAGATCAGGATCGGGATGACCTCGTACCGGTCCCGATCCAGGGTATCAAAGATCGAGCGCGCGGACCTCAACGACACTTCGTGTTCAGCGGACCTGCCGCCGTAGACCAAAGCCACGCGCGTGCGTTCCGATGCCATGGTTCCTCCGCTTGCAAGGACTCTTCCGAATGCGCAATCAAATAGGCAACTATCTCGGACAAGTACTGGTGGGACAGGCATCTTGCCTGTCCGAACGTGACAGGCAAGATGCCTGTCCCACCAAAACAAGAATGTCACCTACCTGAAAGGGCATCGGTATCAGAGCGCTCCACTCGCTTGTCCGTGACCCGCTCCGCATGAGGGTCCATACCACAACCGTTGTGCGGTCTTCAAGGACGTTGGGGCGCACAATGGCAAGCCGTACTATCGGAGTTGAATTAACGTGCGACTTGCGTCTATAGTGGCTTAATTCCAACCTGCGTGACACGGGGTCTCGGTCGAGCCTGGCGGGGGTGGCCGTTGACGCGAAATCGGGTTATGCAGCATTGCAGGGGCGGTGGCACATGGCCTTTCGGGTGAGGTCCAAGATCTGGATCGAAAACGAACACGGCAAGTTGATTATCGGCACGGGGCGTTTGCGTATCCTCGAGGCGATCGTGGAATCCGGCTCCATTAACAAGGCCGCGCAGATGCTTAAGCAGCCGTTTCGCGCGGTCTGGGGCAAGATCAAGGCCACGGAAGAGCGCTGCGGTTTCAAGATTCTCGAGACGACGAGCGCTGGATCGAGGCTCACGAAGGACGGGCTGGAGCTACTCTCCGCCTATATTCGGCTGCGCCGTGCTTGCGAGGACTTTGCGGATGGCAAGTTCAGGGACCTGTTCGATGAGGAGAAAGCCGGTAAATGAGCGAAGATCATTGCCGTGACCTTTTCGAGGAAATCCCCGCGAAGTTGTACCGCAACGGCGCGCTCGAAGCCGGTTCAATCGCGCTTGCACGAGAGGTGGCGTTCACGCTCTTTGTCAACGACCGGGAGATTCTCTCCATCGCCACTTTGCCGTCGAATCTCCAAGAGCTGTTCACGGGCTTCCTGGTCGCTGAAGGCATCCTCACCGACCCGGACGAGATCGACGTCTGCCGGGTGGACTATGACAACAAATTGGTCTTTTTCGAGCTGCTCGTCCCTGAAGAGCGCCTCGAGCGACTGGAACGCAAAGGAATGCTCACGTCAGGGTGCGCGGGCGGGATGATCTTCTCGCTGGAGGCGGCGTCCGCTCCGCCGAGTCTGTCGGACCCGCTCCGAATACCATGTGCCGCGATCCTCAAGCGGATGCATGAACTGGACGCCTTCCAGGGGACCTATCGCAAGACCAAAGGAGTTCACGGCTCATCCGTAGCTACTCCGGACGAGACGCTGGTCATTCTCGAAGACCTGGGGCGCCACAACGCGGTCGACAAGATCGTGGGGCATTGTTTTCTCAACCGAATCCCGACATTCGACAAACTTCTGCTCACCACCGGACGAATCACCTCGGAAGTGCTGACCAAGGCATCAAGAGGCGGCTTTCCCATTGTGATATCCCGGTCGAGCGTGAGCGCGCTCGCTGCTCAGATAGCTCGCCAGTGTGCCATCGACGTGGTTTCGTACGCTCGAGGCGGCAGGTTCAACTATATTTCTCACGGCCGGGTTGAATTGGTCTGATGCGAACATGCGCGCGGCCGGCGCCATGCCTCCTCCACTGCGGACGGCAAGCCTGACTTCGTTTCGGAGGCAAGGCACCGGCTTCGTCAGCAAATATGGTCGTGTGTTCGAGTAGGATGCGGTGAGCCACGGCAACTCCAAGAACTGGTAGGGGCCGGCCTCCGTGCCGGCCCATGGCAAACGGCCGGCGCGGAGGCCGGCCCCACTAAAGGAGTAGGGCGGCCATGGGCGTTAGAGTGGGCGACCGTTTTGTTCATACCATTCCCCCTCACCCTGCCCTCTCCCGCCAGGGGAGAGGGTTTCGAGTTCCCCTCCCTTCACGGGACGGGAAAGGGGGAGGGTGATAATATGCTGAAATCACAAGGCGGATCACCTTGGATTTTCATGTGCTCCGGAGGCTCAACAATATGCGTCTACGCCTAATTCTTCTTGCCGCTGCGGCAGGTCTTCTCCTGGCCACAGGCTGCACCGAGCGGCAACGCCAGGACATAAGCCACTTCAAATCCGACCTTATCGGCCTGAAGCGGACCGTGACGCTCTATTCCGCGGACGGCAAACCGATCAAGGAGTGGAAAGGCCGGTTCAAGGTGGAGGTCAGCGGAGGAGCGGCCCGATTTCTGGATGACAACGGTAAGGCCGTGATCATCTCCGGGACCTTCGTGATCGAGGAGACGAAATAGCGGCGATACCATGTCGCCTAGCGGATTCAGGGCACAAGGAACGGGAAAGGGTGATCATGACGTGGCCGAAGCAAGTATTGCATTGGTGGCTGTCGCAGGGGCTGTGATTTTGGTGGCTGCCACCATGTGGGTGATGCGGAAGACGAGCCCGTCTTCTGAATCGATTCTTTCCATGCTCTTGGCAGTTGGCATTACTGTGATAGGTCTTCTTGATGTCGGAAAAATCGTGCCGCCCCAGAGCTATCGCTTATTGACTCTAATAGGGGCATTAGCCGTGTGTATTGTGATTGCCGTGGGAAGGATGGGTGGCGAAGGGATGCATCCGAACGTCAAACGGCTGGCTGCGGCGCTGTCGTTGGTTCTTTCGGCGGTCATTGCCTTTATTGTGATCGCCCGCCAGGCTTAGTCGAAATTGTTGGAAGATTTCCCCACAAGAACAAGCGGAATTCTGGGGCGGAGGTATGACGAACGCCGGGTGCCACTGCTGGCTGGTCCAGCAGTGCTTCTTCCTGGTTTCGTCTGAGATGCCTGTAACTACTTCACCGTCCGCAGGGCGGGGCAGGGCACGGGGGCGCCTGGCATTCCGGCGGCGGAGCGAAGCACGTCGGTGAGATGCGGTACGAGGCCTTGGTCGGCGGCAGCGGCGGCGCGCAGACAATCACGGGGCACGGCGGCGGACCCACGAGCTTGCGAGGGTACACCTTCAGCGTGGGGCAGCATCCGAACACGGGCGGAGGCGGCGGAGCGTAGCATTCGGGCGCTGGTGCGGGCCCGTAGAGCATGGGCGCCCGTTCACACGGGGCGGGCGGCGGCATGTACGCCGATGAGAGAGCCGGCCACAGGGCCGCTGCCATCAATGCGCAAACAACGATAGCTCTGAAAACCATACTCACGTCCGAACCTTCCGGCTGTTCGCCGTAGATCGTCTGAATTCCGCGCCTGATCGGAGACAAGATTGATAGCCCAAAATACCGCAAGAGCGCATGCGGGTCAAGGAATTTCGTTTGGCGCGGGGCAGATTATTAAAGTCAGCAGATATTTAATTATGATAAGGTGCTGTAAGTTATAATAATAAAACGCGAAAGGTGCCGAGGATGTTGACCGATTATGAAGACCGCTGTGAAAAGATTGGTAGGCGCCGGCCTCCGTGCCTGCGTATTATAGTCAAACAAATCAATTAGTTCGGCCCGGCAGGGACGCCGGGCCCTACCAATGCCGTGGAATGCAACACCCGAAAGAGGTCAACAAGTCGGGCAACTCGTGTGCCGCTAACAGGCGTGACCGAACCTCTCCACGCCGTCCATCACAACATCCCGAAATCCTGGCGGCTCTCCGTCCATGCCGAAGTTAGACGCCAAAGCTTCAACCACTCGACCTACGAGGGTATCGCGATCCGGCGCCGTCTGATCTTGTACAAGTTTCCCGTAGTATCGGCTTCGTCGGAGAGGCGACCTTGCCGAGAGCGTGGATGAATTTTTCCACGCGAGCATCTCCCGGAGCACGTCGCCGGCAGCGGTCTCGAAAACCCGCTGCGGATCGAGCGGCCCGCCTGCGACCTCCTCCAGTAGCCGAAAGAGCGACCGGAGGAACTCCACATCAGTGATCACAAGACCATAGAGGTGCCAATCATCGACCGCGGCTGTCACGCACGCGATGTGCGCGGGGTCCAGGCTTTCCCACGCGGGACAGTAGAAGCTCCGGCACGCGAGGCTGCCATAATGGCAGAGGCCGCGGAGGTCGATTCCGCGGTTTCCGGGTGAGGTCGGGTGAAGCAGGCATCCCACGATGCGCCGCTCACTGTCCACAAAGCCCGTGAATTCGCACACATGGATCACGGGGTCAACGGGCGCTGTGGCTTCGGCGGTGCGGACTGACGTCTCGAACGCGACCAATTCGTCCGCCGAGCGACCCGTTCGGAAAAATAGGTCCGTGCGGTGATGGAGCTTTTGAGCGAGCGTTTCTCCCGTGCCGTCGGCCACGTTGTACAGGCCGCAGCACGCCGCGCACGATTTTCGTTCGTCCGGGCGGCAGAGGTTGGAAGGCTCGTTGTTCGTGGACAAATTCACGCTCTACTTAACGTCTCGGGTGTATGAGAAAAAACGAGCGAACGTTCGTTATTTTTTAACTACTTCTGCGAGTAGTCATAAAACCCGCGGCCGGCTTTTCTCCCGAAGTAGCCCGCGTCGACGTATTTTCTCAGGAGCGGGCACGGTCGGTACTTGGAATCGCCGAGCCCGCTATGGAGCACTTCCATAACCGCGAGGCACGTATCCAGGCCGATGAGGTCAGCGAGTGCGAGCGGCCCCATGGGGTGGTTCATCCCGAGCTTCATCACTTCATCGATCGCTTCGGGTGTGCCGACACCTTCGAAGAGAGCGTATACGGCCTCGTTGATCATGGGCATGAGAACTCGGTTGGAGATAAAGCCGGGGAAATCCTGCGCTTCGACCGGGGTCTTGCCGAACTTTTTGGACAGCTCCACGGTGAGCGCGGCGGTTTCCTTGTCTGTCGCCAGACCGTTGATGATCTCCACGAGCTTCATGACCGGCACCGGGTTCATGAAGTGCATACCGATAAACTTCTCGGGGCGTTTGGTCACCGCGGCGAGCTTCGTGATGGAGATGGACGAGGTATTGCTTGCGAGCACGCGTCCCGCGGGGACGACCTCGTCGAGCTTGGTGAAGATCTGCTTTTTCAGCTCGAAATTCTCGGGCGCGGCCTCGACCGCATAGTCTGCGCTGGCGAAGTCCGCGAGGTCGGTGCTGGGTTTGATGCGTCCGAGGATGTCGCTCTTTTCCGCTTCGGTCATCTTACCCTTGGCCACGATGCGATCGAGGCTCTTGGAGATAGTGTTCAGGCCCCGTTGCACAAAGTCCATGTTGATGTCGTTCATGATCACCTGAAGACCCGAGGCCGCGGCCACCTGAGCGATTCCGTTGCCCATCTGGCCGGAACCCACCACCCCGAAAACCTTCACCTCCATGAGAAACCTCCATAAGTTCAATGCTGTTCAAGGGAGCGTATCCGCAATCCATACCACACTTGACGGGAGATTGCGACGGCGTCAAAGCGAGCGGTCGCGCCTGTCCTTGTACTGAAAGACATAGACTGCGATGTAGATGGGTCTGATACCACAGAGAAGTGAGGCGAACGAACCCCGTGGTTGCACGTGGTGGGTGGCCCCGACGTTATACGTCGGGGCGCCGAAGGCGTAAGAGGTCTTAAACGATGCTTGGAGGTGGACGAACAACCGAAGAACCTCTTGTTGCTGCGCAACCCCGACGTGTAACGTCGGGGTTACCCCTGGCAGAGATTGTCTTTGCGACCCCCGCTGAAACCCGGGGGAAGCAATGTCCCAAATCGTGCCGGCGCAGATTGATTCGTCGTTTTGCTCCTCGCGACGACACGCGCGAAGGGCATGCACATGCCGTGACGGAATGCTTGGCCAATCGTGCCGGAAGTGATTGACAACCGCATTTCTGCGATCTACCATGACTGCCTGCTCCCAATTTCGTGAAGTCGTCAACCTTTCCCAACGTTCCAAGGGGCTGCCATGAACTACAAAATCGGCATCGATGTCGGAGGTACGTTCACGGATTTTCTGCTGACCCGCTCCGATGGCGAATTCCGCACGTACAAGGTCCTTTCCACTCCCAAAGATCCTTCGATCGCGACGATGCAAGGCATTTCGGAAATGGCATCCGACGAAGGGATGACCCTCGAAGAGTTCCTAAAGGCGGTCGATGTGATCGTGCACGGGACTACGGTCACCACCAACGCGGTCCTTACGTATCGAGGCGCCCAAACCGGTCTCCTCACCACCACCGGCGTTCGTGACGCTCTTGAGATGCGCAGAGGAATTCGGGAAGAGCAGTACAACAACCGGTATACGAACGTCACGCCGCTTGTGCCGCGGTATTTGAGATTGCCGGTGGACGGGCGTCTCGATTACGCCGGGCACGAGGTTGTTCCTCTCGACGAAAATCAGGTGCGTGCTCGTGCACAAGAATTCAAGGATCAGGATGTCGAGGCGGTCGCGATCTGCTTCATGAATTCCTTTGCAGACCGGGGCCACGAGGACAGGGCTGCACGCATCGTGAAGGAAATCATGCCCGATGCGTACTTGGCAGTGTCCACCGAGGTACTGCCGTCGATTCGCTTTTACGACCGAGTTTCAACCACGGTGCTCAGCGCGTATGTCGGCCCGATCCTGAGCCGCTATCTCGAAAACCTGCTGACGAAGCTCGACAAGGCGGGCTTCCCCAACGTGCTGCTCATCATGCAGTCCAACGGCGGAGTGGTGTCGCCTCGCATAGCGATGGCTCATGCGGCCACGACGCTTCTGTCCGGCCCCGCGGGCGGCCCCGTCGCGGGAATCGTTTACGCAGGGATCCAAGGGTACGGCGATAGCATCACAATGGACATGGGCGGCACGTCGTTCGACTGCGCACTCATCAAAGACAAGATGCCCTTTACCACCACCGTAGGAGAGATCAACCGGCTGCGGCTTGCGCTCCCGATGCTCAATGTGGTGACCATCGGCGCGGGCGGCGGCTCCATCGGCTGGATTGACGAGGGCGGTCTATTGCGCATGGGGCCGCAGAGTGCATCTTCCGATCCCGGTCCCGCCTGCTACGGTCTCGGAGGCGAGGAGCCGACCTGCACAGACGCGGACCTGGTGCTGGGCTATTTGGACCCGGGCTTTTTCGCGGGCGGCCGCATGCCACTCCAAGCGGATAAGGCCAAGAAAGCGATCGAGGAGAAGGTTGCCAAGCGGATGGGGCTCGACTTGCCCGAGGCTGCCGCGGGAATGTACCGAGTGATCAACGTGAACATGGCGGCCGCTGTCCGAGAAGTTGCGGTCCAGCACGGGCAGGACCCCCGAGATTTTCCGCTCGTGGTCGCGGGTGGCGCGGGTCCGAACCACGCGTGCATGATTGCCCTGGAGCTTGAAAACCCGGTGCTCATCGTTCCGAGGGAATCGTCAATCTTTTGCGCCGCGGGCATGCTCATGTCCGACCTGAAGCACAACTTCGTCCGGACCTATCCGGTGCTGCTGAAGGACGCGGACCGCAAGGTCTTCGGACGGCTCATGGACGAAATGAAGACTGACGGCGGACGACTGCTGGTGTCCGAGGGAATCGAAGAGTCCGAGGTCGAATTCCGTTATTCCCTCGACCTGCGCTATGTCAAGCAGTACCACGAAGTCGAAGTGGAGATCACCGCGCAAGAGATCGAGAACTTCGACATCGAGTCGATGGCGATACGCTTTCATCCTGCCCACAATGCGCTCTATGGCTACTCCCTAGAAGATCAAGGGACACCGGTGGAACTGATCAACATGCGACTCGTGTGCATCGGGCGGACCCACAAGCCTGAATTCCAGCAACAGGCGTACGATGGTGAAGATCCTTCGAGGGCGTACAAACGGGATCGTCAAGTGTACCTCCCGCTGCAGCGCGAATTCCGCGATGTGGGAGTATTCGACGGGCTCGCGCTCCAGTACGGTAACCGCATCGAAGGCCCCGCGATCATCGAACAAGTGAACACCACGACGTTTGTGGCGCCGGAGTTCAACGTGCTCACGGACCGTTACGGCAGCTACACCATGTACCTCAAGGAGATCGAGGAAGAGGTGAAAAGGAGGATCCTCGCATGAGCACGAAGATCGACAAAGTACTCGTCTCGATCTTGCAGCGACGCCTGAAGTCGATCACGGAGGAGATGAGCATCGCGCTCACTATGACGACGCGATCGCCTATCCTCTGCGAGGCAAAAGACTTCGTAACCGGTCTCTACGACGCACAGGGTCGGATGCTCGAACAGACTGAGAATCTGCCCATCCTTTCGTTTTCGCTCGGGCCGGTATGTCAATATATAATCAAGTACTTCGGCGACGAGATTTATCCCGGCGATGTGATATTTCACAACGACGTTTTCTCCATGGGCAACCAGAACAACGATGTGGCCGCGTACAAGCCGATCTTTCACGGGGATACGCTGGTGGGCTGGGCCGCGTGCAAAGGCCACCAGGCCGACATCGGCGGAGCGGTCCAGGGCGGGTACAATCCCAATGCTACGGAAGTCTGGCAGGAGGCGCTTCGGATCCCTCCCGTGAAGGTCTACGAAAAGGGCAAACTCCGCAAGGACGTCTGGGATTTGATCTTCGCCAACATCCGCCTCGATATAGTGCCCGAAGATATGCGAGCGGAGATCGGCTCCTGCGTCGTAGGCGAGCGCGGCCTGCTCAAGATCATCGAGCGGTACGGCCTGGAGGCATTCGAGGCACACAAAGAGTACCTGTTCGACTCGACGGAAAAGATGATGCGCGCGGAAGTGCGCACTATCCCCAACGGTGTGTATCACGGTGAATCCGTATGCTATTACGACGGCCGTAATCCGGGGTCGAAGTACACCATCCGCGTGAGGATAACTGTGGAGGACGAGCACATCACCTTCGATTATTCGGACACCGATGCGCAGACCAACGGCTTTGTCAACGGCACGTACACATCGAGTGCGTCGGCCACGATTCTGACGTTCCTCCAGATGGTGAACCCGAACATCCCGCACAACGACGGCATGGTCCGCCCCATCGACATCATCATCCCGGTCGGGACGATCCTGAACGCTGCGTACCCGGCGGCCACGACGTACGGCAACCACCTCTGCCCGAATAATGCGGACGCGATTATGCGCGCGCTCGGCCCGGCGATTCCGGGAAGAGTCACGGCAGAGTGGAATGAGCTGCTCTGCTCGCTCACAACCGGCGTAGACCCGCGCAAACGCACCCCGTACGTGGACATCGGGTTCATGGGACTCAAAGGCGGTTCCGGCGCGATCGAGGGCGTTGATGGGTACGACCATATCGGCATGATTGACGCGTCCGGCGGGGTGCTCGATCAGGACTACGAAATGTTCGAGCAGCAAACACCGCACCGCCTGACAAAGCACGAATACTGGGAGGATTCCGCAGGTCCCGGCCGCTGGCGAGGCGGCCTCGGTGTGGAGACGGAGTTCATCATCGGTTCGGATGACACGAAAGTGGTCACCTTCGGCGACGGTGACGTGGAACCGGCCCTTGGCGCACATGGCGGCTTGCCCGGCACTCTGAACAAGATCGAGCTGATCTATCCCGACCAGCGTCTGTATCTCTGCACCACCAAGGATCTCGTGCCAAACGTTCCAAAAGAAACGGTCTACTTCCAGCAAGCCGGCGGAGGCGGCGGATACGGCGATCCATTCCTACGGCCAGCGGAAAAGGTGGCCCTGGAAGTGCGTAACGGCATAATCTCCTTTGAGGCTGCACGCAGGGACTATGGCGTCGCGGTGGATCCTGCGACGTTCGCGGTGATTCAGGACGAGACCGAGAGATTGCGGAGTTCGAGGCCGATCCGGACCAACTAACAGCTTGCCGTGGTCTATTGTTGGGGACTGGGTATTGAAATCAAAAATCCCCCCTAACCCCCCTTTAGCAAAGGGGGGGACTCACTTATACTCCCCTTTCGTAAAGGGGGGCAGGGGGGATTTTGCTTTCCCCGAGCTTTTTACTTGAAACAATGGACGAATATGGGCACCACGTAGCTGCAGACGGCTAAAATGGCTCACCAAACTGACGCTCGCGAGAACTGAGGGTATCCCGTGAAGACGTTCATGCCGACCTATTCTTCGTACGATGAGCTGGCAGCGATTCAGCTCAAGGGACTTCAGTGGACGGTAGACCACGCGTACAACGGCTCACCTGCATACCGGGTGAAGCTTGATCAAGCAGGCGTGAGACCGGGCGACATCAAGCGCCTGGACGACCTCCGGCGATTGCCGTTCACCACCGCCAAAGATCTCGCGGAAGGCTATCCGTTTCCTCTGTTGTCCGTCCCCATGAGAGACGTGGTGCGAATTCACGCGTCCTCCGGCACCACCGGCAAGCGGAAAGTGCTGTGCTACACCGGAAAAGACGTCGACGACTGGGCGCACTTCTTCGCCAGGTGCTACGAAACAGCGGATCTCACGACAGAAGACCGGGTGCAGATCTGCGTCGGGTACGGAGTCTGGACTGCGGGAGTCGGATTTCAGCTTGGCTGCGAACGCTTCGGAGCGCTCGCGGTGCCGGCCGGCCCTGGTAATATCGAGATGCAAATGGAATTCCTGGTGGACTTCCAGAGCACGGTAATCTGCTGCACCGCGTCGATGGGACTGCTGCTCGCTGAGGAGGTGCAGCGCCGCGGCCTGAGAGACAAGCTCGCGCTCAAGAAGATGATCTACGGCTCGGAGCGCTCCTCGGACGCGATGCGAGCGCGCATCAAGGATGGGCTTGCCCTTACCGGTATGTACGACATACCCGGTATGACCGAACTGTACGGCCCTGGCACCGGAATAGAGTGTTCGGCTCACGATGGAATGCATTACTGGGCGGATTACTATATTGTCGAGATTGTGGACCCGGACACCCTCGAACCTGTACCTGACGGTGAAATCGGCGAAATGGTCGTCACCACACTGTGCAAGGAAGCGGTTCCGCGGATTCGTTACCGCACCCGCGACCTGACGGCCATCAAGCCGGGGCCATGCGCGTGCGGTCGACTGATTCCTCGGCACGATCGGATTCTCGGTCGGTCCGACGACATGTTCATATTTAGAGCGGTGAACATTTATCCCGGCCAGATCGACAGCGTGCTGAGCAACCTGCAAGACATCGGCAGCGAATATCAGGTCCTCCTGGAACGAGGCGCGGATGGAAAGGACACGATGCGCGTCCGAGTGGAGAGGAGTGTCGGCGCCGACTCTGCCGTGGACCGGAACCTTGCGGCTATGGTAAGAGAAGAACTGAAGAAAAAGCTCCTTGTGACGCCCGAGGTGGAAGTCGTGGACTATGCGTCATTGCCGCGGAGTGAACGCAAAACCAAGCGGGTCTTCGACCAAAGGGATGTGTAGGAGAGCATGCGCGCTGCCTTAGTGCTCCGTTTCGCAACCACGGTAACGCGTCCTCGGCTGAGGTTAATGAGAAAAGGGGTCAAATCACCGATTGGTGGGACAGGCATCTTGCCTGTCACGGTCTTCGCTCTTGATGTCTCAAATAGACAGGCGGGACGCCTGTCCCACCGGGAAGCAGGGCGAAAACGACAACCTGCCGGTGAACCATACGCGACCTTATTTGCGAAAGGGAGTACTTAATAGGTACAGCATCGTCTCATACGAAATTCTGAATTGGCGAGGCGTCTGGACGGTATCTGCATGACAGCGCGTTTTTGGGGAGAATTGCTCGCCCATGTGCTCGAGAGTACGAGTCGCCGGTGAGGGATCGTAGGGGCGACCGGCGGGTCGCCCGCATCCGTTTCCGGCAAGGTTGACACGGGCGACCAGCCGGTCGCCCCTACAACTAATCGCTTTATCCCCGATGACACTCAGCTCGTCCAGGGCGAAGCTATGGATGGAATTCCAATGGAGTGGCTTCATGCAAGCAGGAAGTGGTAGCGCTTATGCGCGTACGAGGGTAGGATAGAGGTCACCTTCCCGCGAGAGGTAATTGCATCATGGGCACTGACTTCACGTTCGCATACGGCTCGAACATGAATTACTCGGATCTCAGATCGTGGCTGGAGCGCAATGGGTTCGATTCTTCGCTCATTGTGAGCCGGCAGGTGGCGAGGCTCGAAGGATACGACTTCGTGTGGAATTTCTACTCGTCCGGCCGAGCGGGAGGGACGGCAAACCTGGAGCCCAAAGAGAAGTCCGTTGTGTGGGGTGTGCTCGTCGAGTTCGAAGAGGCGCTCCTCAAAGCCTTCGACCGAAAGGAAGGCCACCCGGTTTTCTATTCCCGTGGAGAGCGCCGTGTGACGGTCATCAGAGCCGAGGATGAGGCGGCGGTCCCCGCGTGGCTCTACCTGGCGAATTCCAACCGATCCGGCCGGACCGACGTTTGGCCCACAAGGGTTTACAAGAAGCTCATCCTTGACGCAGCGATCGAGGCCGACCTCCCCCAGGATTTTGTTGACAAGATCACATCTTGGAACACGAGAGGCTGAGCGGATTACGCGAAGCTCACTGCCGGCCCGCGTCCTGTGAGCATTCAGTTACGTGCGGAAAAGGCTAAAAAGTTTGTTATTCCGCACTCCCGGGGAGGGTCTTCGCCCGAAGGGCGTAACGTGAATAGTCGTGTGGCTTCAGCCCATGGAATGCGGCATAACAAGCGGTCTGAAACGACCCTGACGGGGTCGCCCGATCCCCACATGGAGGACCCCTTCAGGGTCCTTGAAAACCGGTTGTAATCATCGTTTCCGTAGGGTGAACCCTACGGCTATTCATGGTGTGCCCCCTTCGGGGCATCTACCGCTACATTCGCAGGGCGCGCACGGGCTGGCCACGTCCTAGCCGCACGTAACCGAACGGACACGCCCGTTTCTTCTTTTAAATTGACATAAGTTGTCAAGTTGCCTAGGATATCATCACCTTAATGTTATTTTTTCTGCATGCCTGATGTTGTTCAGGAATCCCGAATCAAATCGGGATGTCGCCTCATGTGGTCTTTGGAAGCCGGTTGGCTTTGTTTTATTGGCTATTTGAGTAATGGGGGAATATCACATGAGAAATTACAGGGTCTGGTTGCTGGTGGCCGCTGCGACGCTGAGCACTTCCGCTTTTGTAAACCCCGCATCGGCATGGGAGATTAAACTAGCGAGTTCGTACACTTGGGAGTACGACATTCGATCGCAGACAGGACCTAACGGGTTCTTCGGTCCGTACAATGTCGATTTTGGAAGCGGCATTGCGGGCACCGGCCCCGGTTTCTTTGCCCCGATCAATGGGTGGCTGGGCTGGCAGGCGTACAACTTCGTTTCAGGGTCGGACGCTGCGTGGCAAGTGATGTACATGTCGGCGGTCCTGGACGTCAGGGTGAATCCAGCCATCAGGATCAGGGGCGAATACTACATTGGGGAATGGACAGCGACGACAGCCCCGTTTTTTGCCGGCATCGGTACAGGCTCGCCGAATGCTCCCGATTTCGGGGTGGGCGACCTGGTGCGGTCTCAGTATCGCAACAACAGGTTTCCTGGTAGGCAGCGATCATTTTCACCCGGTTACTGGAGAACGCTCTGGATAACGTTTGACCTGCCTTGGGCAATAATCACCCTGGGCAAGAGGCCGGCTGTGTTCGGGACCGGCCTTTATTGGAACGGCGACGATTCCAGGAGCAGCGAGTCCACCGCGGTCACTGCTGCGTACGGGCCGCTTCGTTTCCAGTTCGCCTTCTATCCGGCGAGGCGAGGCAGCTCGAACTCCAACTATCCTACAGCGCCGGCGGCCGGTGCGCCTGCCACAAGCACGGCGGGTTATTACAATCAAGATTTTGACAAGAACAACGGCCGGTTCTGGGATGCCACCATGCCCTTGGTCACGTACCGGTCCGGGCCTCTTGACATGGGTTTCACCGTCAACGCAGAACGCAATCGGGTGGGTAATGAAGGGATTATCAATACGCCGGCGGTCAGAAACGCCCAAAATCATGTGGAGGATCATCTGGAGTGGTTCGGCGCGGTCTACGTCAAGTACTACAATGGCCGTTTCTTCTTCAACTCGGAATTCGGTTGGTTCGATCTAATAGAAAGGACCAGAGGCCCCGTTCCTCTCACGAACAACCGAGACACTTATCTCGAGAATCGGAAAGTAATGGCTGAAATGGGCACTGTATTCGGCCCGACAAAGGTGTCATTGCTGTGGGCGTGGGCCTCGGGCCCGGATCGAAGGAACGGGCGGCAAATTGACCGAAACGGGCTTCGAGAACTCCCGGGACAGCGGTCCACGAACTACTCGAATACCGGATTGTTTAGGCCCTACAGCTATGTGATGGTTTGGTGTTACGGCCTAGGGACTCACATCAACGGCGACACCCAGGAAGGGTATGTTGAGGACGCGAACGTATACGCCGCCCGGATTGACCATGCTGTCGCTTCGAACCTGAACTTGTACGGGAGCTTTTTTTGGGCCGACCGGGCCTCCAAAAGCGGTTTCGGCTGGGGGACTATCAGGCCCGTGAATACCGCGGGAAACGTCGCGCTTACTTACGCAGCCCAAATTGGGGCCCCATCTGTTCCAGACACTAACCTGGGCTGGGAAGCGGACCTGGGCATCGATTGGAAGCTTCTCGAGAACTTTGCGATCTATGCAACATTTGGATATTGGAAGCCAGGGAAATGGTTTAACTTTGCCTGCATCGACAAAGCTGTCCCCGGCTGGGCTACGGCAGCGGCGCCGACCTGGGGCACCAATCCGCAGAGAGCCATTGATCCGGTGTGGGCCTTGGAAATGAAGCTTATCGCGGACTTCTAGCGCCGGTCTGCACAGTCGAAATAGCACCCCATGGGCTTCGCAAGAGGGTACTCGCAGACCACCCTTTTGCTGCGTACGAAAACAGATTTCCCACCTCTATAGGAATTCTCGAAAGTTCTCGCGGAATGGGATCACACTGCTGGACAAGCCAGCAGTGGCACCCAGAAGTCAATTCGTGTTTACTTTCGAGAACCGATATATTACTACTGAGCTTTCATACATGTGAAAATGGCGGGCACCCCGCGAGACGCGGGGCCGCCTCCATAAGAGATGGTGGGGGCCGGCGTCCCGAGACTGTCTCAAAACTCCCTGAAAAGGTGTCAACGCAGCACGATTTCCCCCTCACCCTAGCCCTCTCCCTCAAGGAGAGGGGACCGGAAATAGGCTCCATTGGCCTCCCTCTCCCTCTGGGAGAGGGTCGGGGTGAGGGCAATAAAGGGAGAGACAAGGCATGATCGTGCTACGATTTTCAACTCCTCGCAAGTTTTGAGACACTCTCTCCCTGCCGGCCCTCTCTATGTCACTTGTTAGAAAGCGCATCGGTATCAGTTACCGCGGGCGGGAATTCCGGCCTCGCGTACCTGAACAATTAGCCTAACACCTGTGGCCTCGCCGGCAAGACACGCTCTGCTGGAGATCGACTGCCATCCGCGATCACATCGGAGGCCGCAGAGTTCTCGCGGTGAGAAACAGGTTGTTGATCATGACGTCAGGGTGACACCGCCGGCATCTCCCCATCTGGTACTGCTGTTGAGTATGGCATGTCATGCATGTTTCCATAGGATTCACGCTCGGCTCACCAAGCAGCGTCCCGTGCGCAATGTTCCTATGACATTCCACGCACTCGATGCGATGGGCGATATGCGCGGCGTGGTTAATCTCATGACCGGGATTCTTACACATGATGTCACTGGGCTTGTGACACTCCTCGCACGATTTTGTGTACACTTTCGCGCCGAGGATCGCTCCTGCGTGCGCGCCCGTGACGCGCTCGAATACGTAGCGCGCGCCGTTCATGTGAGCTTTGAACTCGCCGACGAGTCCTGGCTCGGAATGGCAGTTAATGCAATCGGCCTTCGCGTGGACCGACCGCGCGTGAGTGGAGCGCTCCCACGCCGCGTATCGGGTTTGCATGATCTTGCAGCTTTCACAAAAACTGGACTGTTTCGAGTATACCGCCATTCCGCCCAGCATTACTGCGCCCACGAACATCACGATTCCGACAATGATAATGACGGCGAACGTCTTTGCTAGTGCCATCGCTCAACCGCTTTCATTGAGTGGGACCGGTTACGCTTGTGAGTTTGAGCAGCCCCTTCTTTCCGTCGTCCAGCGCCTTCTGGAGGTCTTCGGGCTTCTGCTTCTTATGCGCGTGACAGTGATTACACGAGTTGGGCTGCTTGCCCGGATCGCCCCCACCCAATTCGATCGTCACCTTCGGCGGAATGGTGCGGAATTGATGCGTCCGTTCATCGCCCCTCGTGGAACTCTGGCCCGTCGGGGCCATGTGACAGCCGATGCAGTCCGAATGCTGCGGAGCACCCGCTATCGGGGCGTGTCCTCGCACCGGGTCAGTGCTGATGTTGCCGTGGCAACTCATGCACAGATTATTGGGATTCATGGTCGTTGCAAACTTCGTCTTCGCCTCGTGAACGCTGTGGCACGTGCTGCAGCCGATCCCTGCCTTTGCGTGCTGGCTCCCTTTCCATTCCGGGTATTGCTGCCGGTGCTGCTTCACATGACCGCTCGGCCACCACGCGGATTTGTCGGACTTGGGCACGATCGTAAAGTGCTGAGGGCCTAGGTAGTCGCCCACCTTGAAACCGATCGGGAATTCCCATTTCTTGTCAGGACTCGTTCCCCGCGTATGGCACTGGCCGCACACGTCGGAGGCTGCCCGGAAGGGAAGCGTGGCAGGATTAACGATGGTTTTGTACTTGTCTTCGAGCCTCGCATCGATGTGGTTACCCGCAGGTCCGTGACAGGCTTCACAACCGACACTTAGTTCGCTCCAGTTGAGCTTTTGGGTGTCAAAGCCCACCACATGGCAGTAACCGCACTTTTCCCGCCAGTCCACTTTTTCCCATTTGTCGGCGTTGTACGGCGACCAGTTCTCTGACTCGAAATTCCACTGTGCAACGCGGATTCTCCAATTCTTGTCTACATAACGTTGTTTCCACTGAACGCCGTGGGTCAATACGACGTCTTTCTTGGTGAAATCCACCAGAGGATTCGGATCGACGAAATCGCCCTGGATGGCAGAAGGGTTCTTTTTGGCGTCCTGCATGACCTTTGAGTGCAACGTGTTTCGAAACGTGACAGCGATCCGGCTGTGGCATTCCGCACACTTGTCCGAACCCACATACTTGGGCGCCCCCATTTCCGACAACGGTTTACCTTTCTCGCAGCCCAACAGTCCGAGAGCGAGCAGCACGCAGGCGCCCAACCCCACTACCATCACAACGTTTCTTCGACGCACGGTCATTCCTCCTGTTAGGTAATACTGTTGCGTAGCTCTGCGAACTGAACGGACTGATAAGAATGCGCAATCAAATATGCGAAAATCTCGGACAAGTATTGGTGGGACAGGCATCTTGCCTGTCACGTTCAGACAGGCAAGATGCCTGTCCCACCACAACAAGGATGTCATTGGCTTGAAAGCGCATTGGTATGAGTCCCGTTACAGCAGCTCAACGTTATTCCAGACCTTGGTATGTTTCCATGAGTACAATCCCTGCATCTTCGCCGTACAACCACAGGATGACGGCCATACGGTTTCCCACCTTCCACGAAGTGCGGTAAAAGGCTCTTCCTCTCTTAAGCCAGTCATAGCGCTCGTTTGGGGAAGGCGCCTTCATATCTGCAAAGTCCTGGGACGGCTGGCCGAATTGCTGGGTGAGTCTAAATTTTTCCCGCTCGAAGAACTGGAGCAGCGTGTCGGCTGACGCTTCGTAAGGCGGCACTTCGAAGATAACCACGATCTTGTGCAATCGGTTCTTCTCGAACCCCAATCGCGCGGTCTTTATGGCGTCAACCGGAGCGGGAAGCGATGGAGCAGACAAGGTGTCGGAATCGACGGTGGTGAGAGGTACACTGCCGGCCGCGAACTTGGCCCTGACTTCATCAGGGCTCATCCCCAGCCGGAGTCCGAATATCTCTTCAACTCGTTGGGAAAGTGCGGGCAGGGCGCAGAGAAGAAGCGCAGCGATCGTCAGCATCGCGATATGGCAATGTCGGGGCGGGTGCCCCCGGTTGTTCGTCAGTAAAACCAATAACATGGCCCTCGCTCCGTCGGCGTACGGACGGATACCGCAAATTTAAGGCAACATTGGTCGAGTTACTGCCGGTGCGATGGCCTAATGATCGCTTAACAAGTTGACTATCCGGCGTTAGGTCTCGCCGGGTTTACGCCACGATTACGGTCTTCCGAGCGGATTGTACAATACTCTCGGAAGGATGCGACTTATGGTACCAACTCAGCGACGGTCCTTGTCGGAGCCGCTCAGCGTCATCAATATTTGCGCCTAGCCCGATATTAGGCCGCGGCGCACTTGAGTCAGATTACCGCGCCGGAAACTTGATTGTCAACGTAGGATTTTCATTGTCTGGAAAACTAAGCGAACCGGTCAGGTTGGAGGCTCACCTGAGCGCGACCGCGAATGCAGTGACGCCTTCCTTTGCCTTGAGCCGGCCCACGAGTTCATCGGCTTTCTTTGCAGTGGGGAAGCTTCCCAGATATAGCCGGTAGATGATGCCGGATCTTGGCCGCGCCACGGGCTTAAGGATGACGTCATACCCGCGGGCCCGCCATTTCTCAGCCCATTGTTTTGCGACTCCGGGATGGGAGAACGCCCCAACCTGCACCGAGTAGACTTTCCCGGAACCCATCGATTCTCGCGAGCGGCCTTCTGAAGCGCTTGCGGCGCCTCGCGCGGCATCCTGAGTCGCCTGCCGAGGCCGAGCATCGGTCTTTTCCGCCGGCTTGGCCGTTTCGGCGGGCGTGCTGCCTTCGCGAGCCGGTGTAGCGAGATCCTTCTCGTCAATCTTGCCTGCGATCGGTTCCGGGTCCGGCGGCCGCTCTTCCTGGCGAAGTTTACTGTAGAAAGTAACCTGCGGAGGGTTATCTCCGGGCGATTTCTGCGCGATTGGAGCCGCGGGGCACCGCGCGGGCTCGCGTGACATGACGTCCGTCTGCGCCACGAGCGATCGCCCGAACGCTTTGGTCGCAACAGACGGGTCTCTGATCAGACGAACACTGAGGGTTCCCAGGACGGCGGTCATCACGACGGAACCCAGCAATCCCGCCACCAGCCACCCGTTCTTGGGGCCCGTATCAGCGGTCGGCCGTCGCAACGCCCTAGGGAACGAAGCCAGCGCTCGTACCCGCTCCAACACCTTTCTGAGGAAAGACTTGCGAGGCTTTTTCGGAAGGCTGTCGCGTCGAGGATACACAACGGGGACGCCGCGGCCTCGCGCCGTCACAGGAATCCCGGTGAGCGCTTTCCGCCGGCCGGTTTTGGGCTTCCTTTTGAGTTTGTCGAGAAGCTGCATGGAGAGCGCCTGCTTGGCTTTAGCGGCTCAAATGAGCCACAGACACGTTTGATACCACTGCGGTGGTGGACAAGTGATAATCGCGCGACTCGCTGGCATCGGAGTGCGTGATGCGAAAATCCCCCCTAACCCCCCTTTATCAAAGGGGGGAACCCACGCACCCCTGTCTTTGCTAAAGGGGCGCTCTCTCATACCCCCCTTTCGTAAAGGGGGGCAGGGGGGATTTTGGACGCTGCGAATGTCATTTGCATGAGTGCACATTTCGACAAACAGCCCTGTCGGCCTCACATCCTTTCGGGAGCGGTAACTCCCAGGATAGTCAGACCGTTGGCCACTACGAGTCTCACCGCCTCCACGAGATAGAGGCGCGCCTTCTTGACTACAGGGTCTTCCAAGAGCACCCGATTGTCGTGGTAGTACGCGTGGAACAGTTCCGCCAAGTCCATGAGATAAAAAGTGACGCGATGTGGCTCGACCGACTCCGCGGCCTCCGCGAGTACGTCAGGATAATCCGCGAGATGTTTGATCAGCCGCTGTTCCTCAGGCAGCGTCAGCGCAGTCAGATCCGGGTCCGTGAAGTCAGCGTCGATGCCTCGTTCGGCGGCGATACGGAATATGCTGCAGACCCGCGCGTGCGCGTACTGCACGTAATACACGGGATTGTCCCGGGACTGCTTCTTGGCAAGATCCATATCGAAATCGAGGTGGCTGTCAGCGCGCTTGGTCAGAAAGAAGAACCTCGCCGCGTCCGGCCCAACTTCGTCGAGCACATCCCGCAGGGTGACGAACTCGCCGGAACGGGTGGACATGGAGAGCTTCTTGCCTTCCCGCACGAGCGTGACGAATTGCACCAGAATAACTTTGAGCGTTTCCGGGGAATATCCGAGGGCTTCGATCGCTGCCCGCACCCTCGGCACGTATCCGTGGTGATCCGATCCCCAAATGTCGATGAGGAGATCATATCCCCGTCCGAGCTTGTCCAAGTGATATGCTGCATCCGCAGCGAAATAGGTGGGTTCTCCCGTTGCGCGCACAAGTACTCGGTCCTTATCATCCTCGGCCGAGTCCATAGAGAACCATATCGCGCCGTCCTTTTCCTCGGCACGTCCGCGCTGTCGAAGCTCCTCGACGGTGTGCGCGACCCTGTCATGCTCATAGAGGGTTCGCTCGCTGAAATACGAATCGTACGAAACGCCGAAGATTTCCAGGTCGTTCTGTATGCCCTCAAGAATACGCTGGCACGCGAAACGGCCCGCTGCATCGACTGCCTGCTCTTCAGGCAGGGACGACAGGTCGTCAGCCAGGGGCGTCCCCATAATCTCGGACGCCAATTCCCCGATGTACGCCCCGCGGTAGTGATCGTCCGGGAACGAAATCGTCTCTCCGCGCAATTCTCGAAATCTGAGGAGAACAGACCGGCCCAGAATTCTCATCTGGTTACCCGCGTCGTTGACGTAATATTCGGTTTCGATGCGGTAACCGCGTGCCTTGAGCAGCCGAGCGAGCGTATCACCCACCGCGGCGCCTCTTCCGTGACCCACGTGGAGCGGACCGGTGGGATTGGCGCTCACGAACTCGATCAGCACCTTCAGCCCGTTTTTCGGATCTGCGTGGCCGAATCGGTCACGAGCGCGGTGAATGCTGTGCAGTACGTCGCGCCAGACCTTTGGAGTAAGAAAGAAGTTGATGAAGCCCGGCCCAGCGACTTCCGTCTTTTCGATGACCTCTCCGCCGGAAAGGTTGTCGGCAATGATGGCCGCGACTTCACGGGGCTTCATCCCTGCGCGGGCGGCCAACACCAGGGCCGCGTTTGTGGCGTAATCGCCGAATCGTGGATCCTTGGCCCGAGTCACCTCGACCACAAACGAATCGACATCCTGTGCGGACAGCACTCCTTTGCTTATCGCGGTCTCGACGGCTTCACGGACCAGTTGTCTGATCGTATCTTTCATAGAGCCAAAACTCTTTTCTCGAGCGGTCCCCTGTTCGGGCAATACCGGTGACTTAATGGAATTTGATGTGGCGCAGGCTTTCCAGCCTGCGATTCATCTGCCCGTAGAATCGGCGGGCTAGAAAGCCCGCCCCACGTTGGAAATCCAAGATCGAACTCTTAAGTCACAAGCATTGCCCTGTCCGGGAGCCGCCGTCATGCCTTGGGTGTCGCCGAATCGTGCGTAAGCGGACGATCCGGCTGTGCGGCGAGGTATCATACCAATTCCCGTGCGCTGAGTCACCCAAGCCTGCCGCGGCAACCACAACGCGGTGCCACTAGATCCATTCAGAGGTGCATTCCCTTTGTGGTCAGCAGCGATGTTGGGTAGGGGCGGGTCTGAGACCCGCCCCTACAACTAATCCGCGCGGGGCTTTGAACGTGAGGCCGTTTTCTCCTCTTCAGGAGGCTCCTTAGGGGCCTTAAGCGTCACATCCTTCGTGAATTCGGGACAGCGGGTGGTTGTTGAGCCATCCATAGAGAATTTCTTGTTGCATGTGGCTCTCCACGCGCATATGACACAGATTGTCCTCTCGTCGGACATTGGGGCCTCCTTCTCTAAGAAAGTCACTATCAAATTCGTGACTTATCGTCAAGTGCTTTGGTTATGCTTTAGATCAAGTGCATGAATCTCTTCGGGAGCGGCTCCGGACGATTAGGCGCTCACATCCTTATGGATATAGGACTGGACCGGCTGCACTCTTTCTGTTATGAATTGTACACAGGGAGGCAGCTCATGGAAGTGGTTGACCCACGAAAAATTCGATTGATTCCCGGACAGAGCATTGAGGCCATATTTTCGACCGAGACGGACCACAAGACCGAAGTGGGGATCTTCGTCCGCACGCTTTCGGACCCTATTCCGCCCAACGGAGACCTGGGAATTCAAGAAAGGGCGGGCGTCGTGAAGTTCGACGACCTGTTCCTGGTCCTGACGATGCTCCGCATCCAGAGGCCGGAAGAGGAGCTCTTCGACGTCTGGTGGAATTACCACGCTTCCCATGGCGTTGAGCATTTCCGGCGCATGTCCGAACAGGAGCGACTCGCGATCCATTTTTGCGGTGAAGGTGGCCGCGAGTTTTCCCTGAACCGTGAGAACACCTTCCGCGGCTTTTTTAAGTCGTTACCCGGACTTATGCGAAAGACCAGGCACTGGACTGATATTGAGTTCGATCGCGCGGTACGAGGCTTCTGCGCGGAATCATACCCCAAGGAAAACCTTTGGGAAATGATTCAGATGAAGCCTGAAATCCCTGTCCGCGAGGGTCCCGTAACCATTGACGATTATTCCGGGTACATTCCCGATGAGCTGCGGCCTTATTACACCTATGTTCCCGGTCAGGGGCACCAGATACGTGTGATACCTTCCATGCTCGAAGCTGAGGCCATGGCAGAGGAGCCGGAGAAGTATCTCCTACCCGCGCCCGTGAAGACGGTGCTGCGTTGTGGAGTGCGGTGGGTGAAGGGCTATCCGGTGGCGCCGATCCCGTTCATTCCGGGACATGGGCTCGCCGTGCCTCCCGACGACGCGGAACTCTGATGCGACTGCGCAATCAGATTTGTGAGGCGGCCGGATGCCTCCTCCGCTTCGGAGGCATTCCGGCCGCCCTCTAAGTTATAGCAGCTGCCAAAAATAACGTCCGGTCGTCCCCGAGACGAGTGATCTAGAAGGAGCACGTCGTTCCCGCGAAGGCGGGAACCCAGAAAAGGGACTGTCCCGCGCGGAACGCGGGACTCCCTTCGCAGGAATGACGGAAGTTCACCCTGTGAATAGGACAATAATTTCGGCAATGCCCATTCAACTTCCTTTGGCCGGCATCACTCCTCTTGCCCTAGCAATTGCCGCAGGTCCTGATTGCACTTGAGGAGATCTTGATACAACCCGTCGATCTTTTTGGTCTGGTCCGCGGACGGCGCTTCGTCCGACTCGAGTTTTTGGATTTCCAACTTGATTGCGTGGCACTCTTCGGCTTTGACCGCATCCGGTCTGCACGCGCTCGCGCAGGCTTCCTGGTGCTTTCCAAGCTCCGTGAGCTGCTTACGCAGTTCGCTCAGCTTCATGTTGATCTGAGCGACCTTGTCGTACGCGCGCTTTTCGAACGCGGCCTTCAGTTCTTGGCTCTTCTGTTCGAGCTCTTCGTTGTAGGTCCGCCGGCTCTTTTCGATCTCTTGGCATTCCCGGCACGTCATTGCGAGGGCAGAGGCCGGGACGATCACTAACACCGAAAGAGCAACCACTAAGGCCACTTTCAGGTCAACTATCCGGGAGTTGCGCGCCATCGGGTTATCCTCGTCTCGTTCCCAATATCCTATGCCTTCGCCCTTTTCATTTCAAACAGATTCGGACTAACCGCTCGTCGGCTCACTATCCGCTCGCCGCGCGGCTCGCTTCATTTCCATATCTCTCAGGAGCCGATCGTACGAGACGCCAAGCTTTCTTGCCCGGCGTTTGCAGCGGTTTTGCTGCAAATAGTAACCGGCAACGTACCCGAGGACGGCCGCAATTGGCGTCACCACTACAGCGCCAGCTGCCCAGCGGAGAACGAACTCCCAACCCAGCGCCAAGAACGAGCGGAACGTTTCCCAGAAGTGCGCGCCGCCCATCAGAGGGACCATGAGGCCGCGAAAGGCTTCCAACGTCATGGTTTCTGACCGATTGAGCAGCACGGACCCGAGACGGTAGTACCCGTAGTATATTGGAACGAAGGTGAACGGATTCATGACCCATGAGACTGCGAACGCGATCACCAGATTGAACTGGATAATCAGGCGCGTCGCTCCCAGCGTCACCATCTGGGCGCCGACCGGGCACCCGAGAGAGATGGCCAACCCGATCGCGACCCCGCGCGCATCGAACCATGGAGGGTGGGGCGACGAGACGAACGGCTGCACAAAAACCTTGTGCAACCAGCCCCGCCACCCGGCAATTCGGTCGTCGGTCGACGCGTCACCGACCTCCGATTCCGTGTTGTTTTCATATGTGGACGCTTCGCGTCGCTTCAATTGAACCTCCTCTTCGCGGGAATCGGTTCCCGCGGCACAGCCTTTGTTACCATCTGAGCGGCGCGCGCGCAATACGGCGCGGGGTTCCCATTTTCTGACGCGAGAGATACAGCCCGCGGACAAGAATGGGATCAGTCACTGCAGAGACCGCCGCGATCGCTGTACGGCGCGCACCCACGCGTCCGCCCTTCTTCAACACTTCTTGCCATGTAGCCAAGATTTCAGAAGAGCTATCCGCAGATGGCGCAGATTACGCAGATATAAAGGAGCTGAGAGAAATATCTGTGTCCATCTGCGTAATCTGTGGATAAATCTTGTTGGTTGCGGCCTGATGCTGCGCTGTGGTCTCCGCGGTAAGAAGACATTCGGCTTCCCCTTGCAGTTAATGGACGATGACGCGGTCGTTGACAAAACCGTTCTCGTGACTATGATCCAGTCCGACCCCCAACATGGAGAATGCCATGAAGCCGATCTTCATCGAAGCCACCACCATCCCTGACGCGTGGTTCCAGTGCCTGTACACGCTGATCGAGGAATCCCGCAAGCCCGACGGCGCGGCCCGTCGCTACACCGTGGATACCGGTTCCAACCCCGGCGCGGACCGAATCGAGTTCGACATGGCGGTAGTCCACATCAACCAGCCCGGCGTTCGGCCGCTGCTGCCGCAGATTCCTGAACACCTCAATCTGCCGCCGGTAGCGGACGAAAAGTACCTCTCGGAGTACATGCCGTATCTCCTCTCCTCGGTGAAAGCGCCCGGCGAGCACTACACGTACGGCGAGCGCCTTCAGATCGCGTGGCAGTACGTCATCGACTACTACAAGAAGCATGGCGGCCGTACCAACCGCATGTGCATGGAGGTCGGCAGGCCTGAGGACGTCTTCTTTTACGATCACGAGGACGGTTCGTCGCCGTGTTTGAGAATTGTCGATACCCGCATCATGGACAACAAGCTCCACTGGGTTCTGTATTTCCGATCGTGGAACCTGTGGTCGGGCTTTCCTGTGAACTTGGCGGGGTTGCAGCAGGCGAAGGAGATCATGGCCATGGAGATCGGCGTGGAAGACGGCGAAATCGTCGCTGTCTCCAAAGGGCTGAACATCCGGGATTACAACATCGAGGTGGCGCTCATGAGGCTCCAGCGGGACCCGTCGATAAAATTGGGCGCGAGAAGGGAATAGCAGGAACGGCGAACTGGGTCCACCTTTCGCAATCTTTCACCGTGGAGAGCGCTCACCGTCTGGCGGCCAACCCGTATTTATAATACGCGGCGCAGGTCCCTTCCGAAGATACCATGCACGGACCGACGGGCTCTTCGGGTGTGCATTCCCGTCCGAACAGGCCACACTTGTCCGGCGTGCGACTGCCCGTGAGAATGGCCGCGCAGAGGCATCGAGGATCATCCTTCGCGGGAGGGACCTCGACGGGCAGGTGCGTCGTCGCGTCAAAGCCCGCAAATTCAGGCCGGAACTTCAGTCCGCTTCCCGGAATCACTCCAAGTCCTCGCCACGTCGCGTCAGCCTCTTCGAAAACCTCGAACATGGTCGCCCGCGCTGTCGGGTTGCCGGCGGGCCTCACGACGCGACGGTAATCGTTGATAATGGCAGGTGAGTCCGAGACTGTCATAATCACAAGATCTCGAAGCGCCAAGAGGATGTCCAGCGCCTCGAAGCCCCCAACCACACCGGGCTTTCCGAAATCACTCACGAGATACCGGTAGCAATCCGAACCCAGGATCGCGGACACATGACCCGGCAACAGGAACCCGTGGAGGTCAGCCTTTGCGGCCAGCACCTCCAGGGGCCGATGAATGGTCTTGAAAGCAGGGAGCACGAAGAGGTTCGCAATTCCTTTGGATTTGGCCACTTTCACGGTCGCGGCAACAGTCGGGACGGTCGTCTCGAATCCCACACCGAGGAAGACCACCGGCCGCGGCGCTTCCTTGGCCGCGATCTCAATGGCGTCAAGCGGTGAGTACAACACGCGAACCGACCCGCCTTCAGAACGAAAACCGGCGAGTGAACCCGACGAACCGGGCACTCGCACCAGGTCGCCGAAGGTAACCAAACATGCGTCGTACCGCCGGCCGGTCTCGAGCGCTCGGTCGATGAAGATCTTCTCCGTGACGCACACCGGGCAACCGGGCCCGGACACGAGCTGAAGGTTGTCGGGAAGGAGGCTCTTGATGCCGCTTTCAGCGATAGCCATCGTATGGGTGCCGCACACTTCCATGAATCGCAGCGGCTTGCCGCATGAGAGGCACCGCTCGCTGATTTCGCGGGCGAGCACTTGCGCAGTTCTTGTCTCGTCCGCCGGATTCACGTCTCCTCCAGGTGCGCGGTCGCTTCGGCAAGCTCATGGAAGAGATCGATTCTGATTTGAGCTTCCTCGTTGTCGAGGACCTCGATGCCAAAACCCGCGTGAATGATGATGTAATCGCCGACTTTAGCGTCGGGCACCATGGCGAGGCTCACATCGGTGCTCACGCCGCCCGAGTCCACGCGGCCGGTTCCTTCGCCTGTAACTTCGATCAGTTTCATGGGGACTGCGAGACACACTGTTTGGACCTTTCGCGCACGTTTATATCAACTCTTTACTCTAATGGTTGCCAGAAATGGTGTCCGTTTGTCCCAGAGGAACGATACCCAAAAGGAGCGCGTCGTTACCGCAAAGGCGCGAACCCGGAAAAGCAGACTGGATTCCTGCTTTCGCAGGAATGACGGGCGTTCGCCAGACGAATCGGACAAGTATTTTGGCTATTCCACTATAGCACGAATTCCGCGCGGCCGCTCATTACGGTCCCGTTTGCGGGCGTGAAAAAATGGCTTGACAAGAAAAAGACACGAAGGGTATATAGTGTCTCCGTAGATAGAGCGCTCGCTCTAAATTGGAAAGTTCACGCTCTCAGCAATCTCCGGCGCACGGAGCCATCAAGCCTGGCGGTATTACCTGCTCTGAAAGGCGTAATCATGTCCATCGGAACTCTTCGACGGCATGTAGAGAGCTTTAACACTTGGCGCTCCAAGTCCGAGCCTAACGTGTCTCGCCACAATCCCTTCTTTGCATCGTCAATGGTATCATGCGCCACTCAGTGTGCGCCGACGCTCGCGTGGCGCACCTCGCGCTTGAGATAGAGCGGCGAAAACACGCATAGAGAGGTGATCGATGGCGGTGCTCGCAAAGAAGGACGGTGCCAGGGACAGTGAGGACCTGTTGAAGACGTTGATCCCAGGTTCGGCCAAAGACCCGGAACTGGTGGAAAAGCGCCAGGATCAGATCGTCCAGGGTGCGTTGCGCCTGTTCTTCCAAAAAGGGTTCAACCGTACCTCGATCCGCGAAATCGCCTCAGCCTGCGGGATGTCCATGGGGCAGCTGTACCATTACATTTCCTCGAAGGACGACATCCTCTTTCTGGTCCATAAGCACATGCACGAGCTTGTGGTCAACACGCTGATTTCATCCGGCTTCGAGTCGGTTGAAGATCCTCGAAAGCGACTGGACCATGCTGTGAGGACCATTCTGGTGCTCATGACAGATAACAAGAAATTGTTCCAGTTCGTGTACACGGAGAGCAAACATCTCGACAGAGAGCACCTGAGAGCCATTCTCGAGGTGGATGACAAGCACATCGTCGGATTCTGGCGTCGCCTGATATCCGGCGCCACAGGTGCGAGCCTCACTGAAAAGCAGGTGGACATAGCCGCCAACTTCGTCGCTTACGCACTGGTCTTCCTTTCCATGCGAGGTTGGAACCTGAAGCTAACGACCACGCAAGAGAATGTGGATTTTATCGCAAATTTTATCTTGGCCGGCCTAGGATTGGCCGACCGAAACTAGACGTCGATGATTTCCCTTTGCACCGGAGGCCGGCATGAGGGATCGGAAACAGAGATGGGAAAGGGTGTGGCCGCCGCACGCACCTAGAGAGCTGAAAATCGAGAAAGCGCTGCCCGAATACGTTCGGGAGATGGCCGAGAAGTCTCCCAATAGGGTTGCCTTGAACTTCTACGGACGAGAGATCACCTACTCCGAATTCAACGATTTCTGCAACAGACTTGCCAACGGACTGATACGACTGGGAGTGAAGAAGGGCGATCGAGTCGCGCTGCACATGCAGAACTGCCCGCAGTTTCCGATAGGTCTTTTCGGGGCCTTGCGTGCCGGCGCTGTGGTAGTAGCGCTCAATCCCATGTTCAAACAGTCGGAAATCGAGCACCAGCTGAAGGACGCTCGAGCCGAAACCCTGATCGGACTGGATTACCTCTATCCGGAAGTGGAAAAGGCACGAAGCGCACTCAACCTCAAGACCGTCCTGCTCACCTCCTTGGGGGATTTTCTTCCCGATCGACCGAGTTTGCAGCTGCCGCCTGAAGCGAGGATTCCGAAGCAGACCTTTGCCTCTACCGCGGACTTCATGTCCTTTCTGGAAGCTTCACACAGCGGAGCGGTCAATGAAGTCTCCGATCTAGCGAACGACCTGGCCCTCCTTCAATACACCGGCGGCACAACAGGTGTGCCTAAAGGGGCGATGATATCTCACTACGGCTTTGCTCTGGCCGCTGTGGGCGGAGCCAAGTGGTTCAACCTCACACCCGACGACGTCTCCCTGAGCGTAAGTCCTTTCTTCCACATAATGGGCATGATTCAAGGGATGACTAATGCCCTTATCACCGGCGGACAGGCGGTGGTCCTGACGAGATTCGTCCCTGACGTGGTGGCTGAAGCGATCAGTCTCAATCGATGCACCGGCTGGGTTGCCGCGCCTACAATGCTCACGGCTCTCATGCAATTGCCCGACATGGAGCGATACGACATCAGCTCCTTTCGCTATATCTGCACGGGCGGCGCACCGATCGCAGTTGAAGTGCAGCGCAGGATAAAGGAACTCGCTCCCGGTGCAGTGATAGTGGAAGGCTATGGGCTGACCGAAAGCATATCCCAGGGAGGGACGGTTACTCCGTTGGGCCGATACAAACCAGGATTTGTGGGAATCCCCAACATCAATGACGTCAAGATCGTGGACCTGGAGTCGGGTTCGGTGGACCTCGACTACAACCAGGAGGGAGAGATCGTCATTCAGGGACCGTGTCTGATGACCGGCTACTGGGGCAGACCCGAAGCCACTGCGGAGGCGATAAAAGTCGGGTGGCTGCACACCGGTGATATCGGCCTCATGGACGATGAAGGTTACCTCAAAGTCGTCGGCCGCAAGAAGGAGATGATGCTCTGCTCAGGGTACAATGTCTTCCCGGTGGAACTGGAGAACACCCTCTACAAACATCCTGCTGTCGCTGAGGTGGCTGTCATCGGGGTTCCCGACGCCTATCGGGGAGAGAGCCCCAAGGCCTTTGTCGTTCTCAGGTCGGACTATGCCGATAGTGTCAACGAGCAGGAAATTCTTGAGTGGTGCAAAGACAATATGGCGGCTTACAAGCGGCCGCGTCTGGTGGAATTCAGGCCCGAGCTGCCAAAGAGCGCTGCCGGTAAGGTGCTGAAGCGAATCCTGGTCGATGAAGAGCGCGAAAGGCCCGGTGAAGCAAACGCTTAGCAGCTCGCTTCCTAATTTTGGGGTCGCTTCGTCGTCATTCCGGCGAAAACCGGAATCCAGAATTCCTGGACCCCAGCTTTCGCCGGGGTGACGGGTCTGGATCCGGTACGTGTTTGATGGGATGGAGTACTGAGTCGAATGGTCAAGGTTCTTGACCTCTTGCAACGGCTGCAGTCCGAGGAATTGGTAGGGCCCGGCGTCTCTGCCGGGCCGACCTCGTTGATGTGTTGATTCATGACCCGCCGGCACGGAGGCCGGCGGCTACCGGTTCCGGAAGGCGCCGCTTGTGCGTTTATATCGGTTCTCGAAAGTAATCACGGTTTGACTTCTGGGTGCCACTGCTGGCTTGTCCAGCAGTGTGATCTCATTCCGCGAGAACTATCGAGAATCTCTATAGGCTCTTTTGTCGGCAACCACCGTAAAAAGGGAACGAGTTAAACACTCACAGCCCTGATGACATTCGGCGGCTAGGCGCACCACCATTTTCAGGCAAGCGCTTGTCCACGCCGCAGTGGCATGAAAACGCATTACGGAAAAGGATCGGGAATCCCACCAGACCTTATAACCAAGAGTGAGGAGGTAATCATGAGAAGGCTTGGCTACACGTGTCTCGGTTTGTTTGTCGCAGCATTTTGCCTCGTGCTTATGGCCGGTCCGGTTCGTGCAGACGAAAAGGTCGTTCGGCTGAGGTATGCAACCTTCTTCCCACCGATGGCCGGAATGGCCGGCATTGCCGAAGGGTGGTGCAAGGAAGTGGAAAAGCGAAGCAACGGGAAGGTGAAGTTCAGCTTTCATCCCGGCGGCTCGCTATCACCGGCTCCCCAGTCTTACGAGGCTGCTGTCCGCGGTATTACCGACATCTCCATGACAGCCACGCAATGGACGGCGGGCAGATTTCCCTTGTCGGAGCTAATCCACCTTCCTCTCGGCGTGAAAAGTGCGGAGCAGGGCACGAAGATGATCAACGCCTGGTACAAGAAGTTCAAGCCCAAGGAGTTTGACGACGTAAAAGTACTCTATCTATTTGCCTCCGGACCGAGCCACTTCATGACTTTGAAGCCTCTTTCGTCCATCAACGACTTGAAAGGCATGAAAATCCGGGCCGCAGGTGACACGAGCAAGATTGTCACAGTAATGGGCGCGGTGCCGGTGTCGGTCCCCATCGCGGACGCTTACGAGGCCTACCAGCGGGGCATCTGCGAAGGGGTGTTGTTGTCGGCAGAGACCTTGAAATCCTTTCGGTGGGGAGATCTGCTTCACGGCCTTCAGATGAACGATGGCATCGGCGCCACGAACGCCTTGTGCGTGGTGATGAACAAGAAAAAGTGGGCTGCCCTGCCTCCGGATATTCAGAAAGTCCTCGAGGAGGTGAGCCAGGAATGGATCGACAAAACCGGCAAGGGTTGGGATGAAATCGACCGGGAGGCGATACAATACGGCGAGTCGAAGGGCTTGAAGATAGTAAAGATTTCCAAGGAAGAAGAGGCGGTAACCGCCGAGAAAGTGAAGCCGCTTCTCGATGCGTTTGTAGAAGGCATGAAGAAACAAGGATTGCCGGGAGACGAAACCCTGAAGTTCGCGGTCGAGTACCTGAAGGCCAATCCTTGAGATAGTCCCGAGTCTGCGACTTGCGGTCAAGGTCGGATCAGGATGGCCCTGACCGCATGTCCCTCCGTAGTAGAGCGATTCAGAAATACATTTACGTGGTCGTCAGCGCCAGCCTTGGGTAGGGGCGGGTCTGAGACCCGCCCCCAGAAAGCATATCGCGTTGTTCACGGCCTCATCATGCCGGGGCTGAGGTGCTAAGGTATTTGTGAAACGATCTACAAGACAGGTGAGAAACTTACTTTGCGAGTTGAAACTCAGTGAGGATGAGGATGCGGGCACTGGTCACATGGTTATGCAATTTCATGTCGGTCATAGCAGGAATCGTTCTTCTTATTATGACCGGCATTACCTTTGCGGATATTGTCCTGCGATACCTGGGAAGGCCTATCGTGGGAGCATATGAAATCGTCGCGTTTCTGGGGGTGGCTGTCACAGCCTTTGCCCTGCCGCGCGCGGCTATCCTGAAGACGCATGTGTATGTGGATTTGTTGATTGACGGCCTTCCCGCAAGTGTGCGAAGGGTCATGAGGATTTTCACCAGAATTCTAGTCTTCTGCGTGTTTCTGATAGCTGCCTGGTACTTCATCCTGATGGGCATGGATTTCATCGCCACCAAGACTGTCACTATGAGCCTCAAAGTGCCATTCTACCCGGTGGTATTCGCGCTGGCCGCCAGCTGCATTTTTCAATGCCTCGTCTCGCTTTGCGAAATATTCGATCGCGCTGGAGGCACCAATGAATGAAATAGCATTGGGCGTCGGCGCGTGTATTTTCCTTCTAGTCTTTCTCCTGACGGGCATCGAGATAGCCTTCGGCATTGTGGTGGTGGGTCTCGTAGGATACGGGCTGCTCTTTGGGTTCGACGCTGCCTACGCCTTGATGGTCCAGGATTTCTTTGATGTATTGTCCTCGTACAGCTTGACCGTCATCCCGCTTTTTATGCTTATGGGGCAGATCGCCTTCAACGCGGGAATCGCTAAACGTCTGTACGATGCCGCATACAAGCTGGTTGGTCGCGTGCCCGGCGGCCTGGCGATGGCTACTGTGGTTGCCGCCACCCTGTTCAAGGCCATGTGCGGATCGACTCTGGCAACGGCGGCAACGTTTTCCAGCGTGGCCATTCCGGAAATGACCAGGTACAAATACAGCAAGAAACTGTCAACCGGGATAGTCGCCAGCGTCGGCACCATTGGCATACTTATTCCTCCCAGCATCACCATGATCATATATGGGATCATGACCGAGCAGTCTATCGGCAGGCTGTTTCTCGGTGGCCTGGTGCCGGGTTTGCTCATTTGTGCCTTTTTCATCGGCATTATTTATGTGTGGTGCAAAATCGATCCCAGCCTCGGTCCCGGAAGTACTGAGAAATTTTCCACGCGGGAGAAATTGGCTACGCTTCCCGAATTTGTGCCGGTTGCCCTCATTTTCGGCGTTGTTATTGGTGGATTGATGGCAGGAATGTTTACTCCAACCGAGTCCGGCACCATCGGGACCGTTGCCGTCCTCGTGCTGGCGCTGCAACGAAGGAGTCTGACTTTCCAGGCGTTTGTGAAATCCATCGATGAATCCCTCAGATCCGCGGTAATGGTCCTCATCCTTATCGCCTGTTCGGCCGTGCTCGGCCATTTCCTGGCGGTCACCGAAATCCCGCAGATTGCAGGCGATTGGCTCGTTTCGCTACCCATTCATAGAGTGGCCGTGTTGGTGATCATCTTCCTCTTCTATCTCTTGGGCGGATCGTTTATCGACGATTTGGCGTTCATGATTCTGGTCACACCGATCCTGTTTCCCGCGGTGCAAAAGCTTGGGTACGATCCCATATGGTTTGGTGTCATGATCGGAGTGACGTTGATGGTCGGAACAATAATCCCTCCTGTTGCCATCAGCGTGTTTGTCGTGAAAAACATCACAGGCGAGCCGTTTAGCGTCATTTACTCGGGTGTTGTTCCGTTTCTCGCGAGTTTTGTCGTGGTTGGCGCACTGCTCTTCACATTTCCCCAATTGGCGACGTTTTTACCGGATCTAATGTTAGGAAAGTGACGAGGACAGGCGGGACCACATTATGTTCAACGGACAAGAAATTCTCGGAAGCCGTTTATAGTGGTAGCAAAGCAATGAGTGGATGGTCGCCGATCAGGGGACTCCCTCACTTCGGACAACGCAGAGCCGTTGAACCTCCGTTCGAGAGCCCCCTGATCGGCGGCTCCAGTCGGTCGGAAATTTCGGCGCCTGCTATCGTCTCGCAACGCTGGGCTTGATACCAACTTTCATGCGCCGGTTTTCGGGCACAACGAACCATGAAAGTCCTCGGCTTCGGTCAACACTCCGTGGCTCCGCCTCGGAGTTGGGTAGCAAGAGCGCACGCTGCGCAATCCTGCCGAGGGGGGACGCCATCTCCCCTCCGCGCCTCCCCATACGCACCTCCGATGGCAGGTGCCCATGGGGGACAACTTTCATAGGAATGCGCCTCCAAAGGAGTGATGTGCGCGAGACAGTGAATGGCGAGGTGGCAGTAGAGCGAGCGCTCGATCGACAAAGATGAACGCTTCCGACCCTGAAGGGAATAGGGAAATCGCGGCAACCCGAGCCACTCACTTCGGGCGCATCGTAACTCGGGCGTCGAGACGGGAGGAATGGATGAAGCTTGACGGGAAAGTAGCTATTGTCACTGGCGCCAGCCGGGGAATCGGCCAGGCCATGGCATTGGGACTCGCACGCGCGGGAACACATGTAGTCCTCGCAGCACGCTCCGAAGTGGCAAGGGTCGGCGGACTCGAGGGAACGATCCACGAGACGGCGAAAGCCATCGAGACGCTGGGACGGCAGGCGCTTCCCGTGAAGTGTGACGTGACCGATGAAGCGAGCGTAAACGCGATGGTCGAAACGGCCGTCGCAAAGTTCGGCCGCGTCGATGTCCTGGTGAACAACGCCGGAGTGGCCTTTTTCTATCCCATTGCCGAAACGCCTCTTAAGCGCTGGGAGATGGTTTTGAAGGTGAATCTCACCGGTGCGTTTTTGTGCGCGAAAGCGGTACTGCCACTCATGGTGAACCAGAAATCCGGAAGCATCATCAACATTTCTTCGCTTGCAGCGAACGAGAGAGACGGGGGCAACGTTCCGACCGGCGTCGCCTATGCGGTCGCCAAGGCAGGCCTGGATCGCTTCACTTGGGGCCTGGCGGTAGAAGCGGGGAAACACAACATCGCGGTGAACTGCGTCAAACCGAAAGAGCCTGTAGACACCGAAGGGATGCGCTTTTGGAGCAAAGAAGAGGACCGAAAGGGCTGGGTTGCAGCGGACAAGATGGTGAAGTGCGCGGTTTTTCTCGCGGCGCAGGACGCATCGGGCGTCACCGGGACCGTGGCGACGGATGAGGAACTATGCCTATGGCACGGGTTGGGATGAACAGAGCGTTACACTTCTCCGGTTTCGACTGGACTTTGAGGGCAAAAATCCCCCATAACCCCCCTTTATCAAAGGGGGGGACTGGCTTGTGCTTCTCCTTTATCAAAGGAGGAGACCCGCCTATTCCCCCCTTTCGTAAAGGGGGGCAGGGGGGATTTTTGCCCACACGCGCGGAACACAGGTAGACACAGAACTGAAAGGTCAACCTATCAATACACTTTAAGGGAGCATGAGAATGGCACTGAAGACGCCGCAACAATTCATCGAAAGCCTCAAGGATGGCAGAGTTGTCTATTGTGACGGCAAACGGGGACCCGATGTAACACAGCATCCCATCATGAGGATTACGAATGACTGGGTCGCGATGGACTATGTCATGAGTAACGATCCTCGGTATCAGGATCTTTTGACGGATATCGACGAGGACGGCGAGAGAGTCGCCTTTGCGTTGCAGCCCCAGCGAACGAAAGAGGACCTCATGAGGCTCCGCGAGGTGGTTAAACTCTGGGCGCGGGCCACTTTCGGGAAGCCGTCCGGGGCGAAATTCGTAGCAAAGGACGGACTGAACGCTGTGACCGTGGTAAGTCGCCGTGTCGACAAGAAATACGGCACCAATTATGCCAAAAACGTGGCAGCCTATCGCAAATATCTCCAGAAAAACGACCTCAGCTTCGCGATGGGCCTGACCGACGTGAAGGGTGACAGGAGTCTCCGTCCCTCCCAGCAGGTGCAGCACAAGGACTTCTATGTCCGCATCGTGGAGGAGAGAAACGACGGAATTATCGTGACCGGCGCCAAGACGCACATCAGCCAGGTGCCTGCGTGTAACGAAGTGCTGATTGCTCCTTGCCATGCGATGAGGGAGGAAGACAAGGCCTACGCTGTCGCCTTCGCCATACCCGTCAATGCCAAAGGGATCACCATGATCTCCGCGGAACCGGAAGTGCACGCGGGATTCAGCCTCTTCGACCATCCGATTGCGGGTAGCGTGTACATCAACGATGCCCTCATCATCTTCGAGAATGTGTTTGTTCCGAAAGACAGGATCTTCCTGAAGGGCGAGTGGGAGTTTGCGGGGGACACCGCCTACATGTTCGCCAACTTCCATCGCTTGAGCGCCGAGACGTATAAGGCCATGGAGCTGGAGATTCTGACCGGAGCGGCAGCCCTCATGGCCGAGTATAACGGCATCGAAAAGAAGGCACACGTTCGCGAAAAGCTCACCTGGCTAACAATGTATACCGAGATGATAGAGACACTCGGCCTGGCCGCTGTGGAACATTGCAGCAAGGAAGAGGATACGGACCTGGTGTATCCCAATCCGATGATCGCCAACATCTGCAAGTATCAGTTTGCGGATAATTGGCATCAAGCCACGAAATACCTCCAAGACATTGCGGGTGGAATTGTTGCCACGGCCCCATCCGCCAAGGACTATTACAATCCCGAGACCCATGCATTGATCGAGAAATACCTTGCCGGAAAGGCCGGAATTCCTACGGAAGACAGACTCCGCATGATCAAGCTTGCCAGGGACATGTCATCTACGTACGAAGACGTGCTCACGATCCACGCCGAAGGATCGCTGGAGGCTCAAAAGCTTTCCATTCTGGCCATGGGCGACTTCGAGCGATACAAAGCAGCAGCCAAACGGGCAGCCGGGGTGAAGAATAGGAACGGGCATCCTCTGTTTGACGGACTCCCAGCCTTTCCGCCCAAGTTGTAGTGTTTTGTGGAGCGAATGCGGTCACCTAGTAGATCGATTCGTAAGTACCGTGCCACCAACATCTTGGGAGGATGATGTCTTGAACATCGCGACATGCCTCGTAGGGGCGGGTCTCAGACCCGCCCCTACCCGAGTTAGCCGCTGACGACAACGTAAGTGTGTTTCTGAATCGATCTACTAGTCGCTACTGAGAGTTTCCTGAAGCGAGACAGGCAGTTCCAGGTGAGAGCTGTTGATGAAAATGGTGTCCAATTGGCACCCGCCAGGAAGATTCGAGAAGTCTCGGCGAGAGGGACGCTTTCTCCGTCATTCCCGCGAAGGCGGGAATCCAGCTTCTGGACCCCGGATCGAGTCCGGGGTGACGGTTTCCTTCTCGCGAATCGGCAAGGATTTTGGCATCTGCCGTAAGTGCGCAAGGCATGGTGAACAACGGTCGATCAGGCCAACATGGCATAACTCTACATCAACAAAAGGAGGCCGTTATGAGACAAGAAGCACGCTCGATGAAATTGACTGCTCCGTTGACATTAGCGCTCATTTTCCTTTGTTTCTGTTGTGCCATCCCGCACGCTGCTGTGGCTGGATCGTTCAAAACCACGATGCCGACCGCTGTAGATCCGTCTTACAAGATCGAGATAGTCGTCCCGGGATCGCACTTCAGCGGTATCCACGGCATTGCCTTCGACAACCAGGACAATCTCTATGGAGGCAGTGTCGCCGGATCAGCGACTTTCCGTATCGACAAGGAAACCGGTGACGTAAGCGTGTTCATCCCGCCGCCCGAAGGTGGAGCCGATGACCTGGCTTTCACTCCGGATGGAAAGGTCATCTGGAACGCATTCTTTCTCGGCAAAGTCTTCATGAGAGGTGTGGACGGCAAGATCGTCACGCTGGCCGAAAACTTGCCTGGAGCAAACTCCATAGCGCTCAGCAAAGATGGACGCCTCTTTGTGACACAAGTGTTTATGGGAGACGCCCTGTGGGAGATCGATCTTTCCGGCCAACAAATGAACCGAAAGATCGCCGAGAACCTCGGTGGTCTCAATGCCTTCCGGGTGGGTGCGGACGGCTACATCTACGGGCCGCTTTGGTTCAAAGGGCAGGTAGCCAAAGTCGATGTGCAGACGGGCCAAGTGGAAGTGGTCGCGGACGGCTTCGGCGTGCCGGCCGCTGCGAAGTTCGATTCCAAGGGAAACCTGTTCGTCCTCGACACAAAGACGGGTGAGGTGATCCAAGTCGATATAAAGACGGGCCAGAAGAAGGTCGTCGCCAAAATGGAGCCCCACCTCGATAACCTCGCCATCGATTCCAAGGATCGCCTATTTGTCAGCAACATGGCGTGGAATGGAATCTACGAGATCGATGTAAAAACCGGCAAAGTCCGGACCGTCATAGAAGGAAAGATGGCCTGTCCACAAGGGATTGCAGTCGCGAGCGGTTCTGCCGGTGACGTTCTGTACGTGGCGGACAACTTCGCTTACAAGAAGATTGATGCGGCCACCGGAAGCGTGCAAGATCCGCATAATGGCGCACTATTCCCAAACTCCGCGTGCATTTGCGGCGACACGGTGTTGATGTCGGGATGGTTCACTAACGCTGTCCAGGTTTTCGACCGAAAGACGGACAAGCTCCAATACGTCATTCGAGATTTCAAGACACCGACCGGTACCTTAATGCTTGACGATGGGAGCATTCTTGTGGCTGAAGTAGGCACCGGGAGCATCGTGAAAATCGCTGACAAGGTAGGCAAACAACGCTCGACAATCGCCAAAGATCTGGCGGTTCCGACGTATCTTGCCAAAGCCGGGCTTGACGCTATCTATGTGACGGAATTCGCGGCTGGCAAGGTTACGAAAGTGGACCTCAAGACCGGCGACAAGATCGTAGTCGCGTCAGGGTTGAAGGCCCCCAAGGGAATCGCGGTGAAACCGGACGGAAAGCTCCTGGTTGTCGATACAGGCACGCGGGAGTTGCTCCAAATCGACCCGGCCTCAGGAGAGAAGAAACCTCTTGTCGCCAACTTGGCCGTCGGATTGCCCGTGCCGCCGGGATTCATGCCCGCGTATATGCTCACCGGCGTTGCGGTTTCCGACTCCGGAGCCATATATATCACCAGCGACCTGGAGAACGCGGTATACAGGATTAGCCCGAAGTGATTTTGTTGAGCCGCCGGGATGCCTCCGAAGCACAGTTATATCGGATCGCGCAAGTTATCACGGGTTGACTTCTGGGTGCCACTGCTGGCTCGTCCAGCAGTGTGATCCCATTCCGCGAAAACTTTCGAGAATCCCTATAAACCTGCTGTCCGAACCGTAGGAAGGAACCGGCCGGCTCACAGGCTCGATTGCGCAACAGTATGACAGGATGGACCAAAAGGTCTTTTGTTTCCTCAGCGTTCTATGAAAACGCCGGTAGCGCCGGCATCTTGCCGGTGGTCTTCACGGCGTTTTCGTGGTTCGTTGTGGCGATTCTCGCCATGGGAGTTAGTAATATCGTAAGGGACGCCTGAACAAGGGTCTCCTGACCGGTACACTCCGCTCGATGACCACGGTCTTTTGCTCGATCACTTCGGGTTTCTGATAGGTAACCACCGGGCGCGGCGGTTTCAAATCGGTACGGATTTGCGACAAAAGCACCCAGCCGTTATTGTCCAGTTGCGCCCACCGGTTATCACTTGAAAAGACTCCTGTGAGACGGAGTCTCTCGCCGAATCCCGCGCATCCGATGATCTCATACGCAACGGAAGGCCCTCGCCGAATTCTCAGGCAGTTTTCGGGCCTGTCCACGCTGATAACAACCCCTTCGCCGACTGCGGCTAGTCTGCCGGGATCTTTCGGAGCCCCCGGCGCTTCGGCCGCCCGGGTTAGAGCCGTCGCGGGGAAGAACAGGCAGGCGAGAAGCAATGAGACGGCAACCATGCGATTCAGCATTCTCATGGCAGCGCTCCTTTTGTTGATATAAACACCTGTTCCCTTGCAGATCGTGCCGTGCGCTCCCACGCGACTCCGGCACAAACCTACTCCTTGAAAAGGACCTCATCTTTACAGGCCCTTCATCCTATCAAACGATCGTCACTTGGCTGAAAATTGTAAAGAGACGATCTCCCCCACAGGTTCAAAAATGGCGAAGCGTGCGCGTTACGTCGCAAAGGCTCGCTCGTCGGAAATCGGCCTGGGAAGCGGACGTCACCCGCGAGCCTCTTCGTCGACTTCGACGAGGCCACGCTTACGGACTTCATTCTTCACGATTTGCGCTGGTTCGTCCACTTCTGGCGTCATCTTCGCCGGCTCATCGGCCTTCGGGGGCTCACCCTCCCACCATTCTTCCACGCACTCATCCGCTTGTCTCAGGAGGGCATCTTTCTCGGTGTCGTAATCAGACTGGCACTTCATGGCGCTTCCTCCTTTTCGTCACCTGTAACTCTTAAGTAACCTGGGAAGGCCAAAGGGTTTCAGGAAAGTGTTCTTGAGAAGGGGAGCGTGAGGGAACGGGCGGGAGCAGGGCAGATTTTGAGCGTCGTCTTTGTTCTTTGAAACGAAACGCGTCCATTCCGTTAACCGGGGAGAGCGAGGTGGATGGTTGAACACAAGACCAGCCGTGCCCTAATCACGACACCATTTGATCCAGGGAAAGCAAGCCGCCGCCTCTTATACGAGGATGTCACTCTCCAACAGCAGATACCTGGACAGGATTCCAGGATAATCTTGAGCGGGAACCCTTTTTGCGATAGTGTCGTCATAAGGATTATGACTCCCCCCGAAAGGAGACCTAGCATGGCTATACCTATCACGCCGACGCCGGTCCTTGAAGGCGAAGAGGCGGAAAAGTTCTGGGACAAGGTCGAATCGGAGAAGAATCACAAACTCGAACTCGTTCCGACTCTAAACTGGAAGAACTCCGCCAGGAAATACTCATCAATGCTAAGCGCCGACAGAAATAGAATACTGTACAACGCCTGGGTGTTGGAACCGATCACGCCTGAAGCTCTTCTCCTGGATTTTGACTGCGGCAATGATGACCTGAACAGTTTTTACAAAGATGAACTCTGGCAGCACGAAGAAGAGCTGATAACCAAGTCCTACATCTTTTGTCCCGAAGGTGCAACCGTCAGAGACGCCGAGCCCCCCGCAGCTTTTATTAGTTACTGCAATGACGCCGTGCTCAAGGCCCGCTTCACCAGAGGGGAATGGAAGAAGGTCGTGAAGGAAGTTCCATTCCGAAAACGGTACAGTTCTCTGCCTGCTGTCAAGATCGCTCGGCTGGGTGTCCAAAAAGGATACAAGAGAAGAGGGATCGGGTCGGCTCTTTTGAACCTGACCAAGCTCTTGTTCTTAACCAATAATCGGACTGGGTGTAGGTTTATCACAGTAGACGCCTACAACACAGAAGAAGCCATCGGCACGTACACAAAGAATTACTTTGCCTTTATGACTGATACCGACAAGGATAACGAGACTAGAATCATGTATTATGACCTGACTCGCAGTCCTGGACAAAGCTCCGCCCCTACCTCATAACGATTGCTTAACGCTATCGGCTGAGCCGACCGTGGGACCGGCAAGGAAAATCGAAATGAACATCGGTAATGAGAGCCTGGAGTGAAATCCGAGTTGACCGGACTCTAAGTGCTGCGTTATGCTCTAAGGGAAGGCGAAAGGAGCACGCCATGAATGTCAAGGAGGCTGTGGCAAAGGCAAAAGCCTATGTCTTAGACCTTTTCGAGAATGAAGACCTCACCAATGTCGGGCTCGAAGAGGTTGAGTTCAACGACGACACCAAAGTCTGGACGGTCACGATTGGCTTCTCTCGTCCTTGGGATATTAAGACCAACGCGCTTGCCGGTATCACGACATCCCGCTCCTATAAGGTCGTTACAATTGACGACTTTTCTGGCGAGGTTAAGTCCGTCAAAAATCGCGAGTTGCAGACGTGGGCGGCAACAGCCTAATCATAGACGCAAATCTGCACTCATTGAGATTACTACCGAATCCCGAACACTCCTCACAACGGACTTGGACCTTTATCTATCAGCACAGATGCGTGGTGTTCCCGCCGTGAATTTCAACCACGTGCGTGAACAGACGACACTCAGACCGTAACAACAAAGTGTGGCAACACACCGCCTCGCTCGCACTCTCTATAATGGACGACGAAAACTGGACAAGAGGTTAAGGTGGAAAAGCCTACCTTGGTGATGTAAGACCCGGCGCGGAATCACGAGGACGCACTGATCCGTGGAACGCAGCGACTTCGATCCGCAATTTCTTGAAAACCGACGAGGTTTGATCGTGATACACATTGACGTGCCCGAAGAGAAGCTCACGGCGTTTTGCCGCAGGCGTCATATTCGGTGGATGGCTTGCTTCGGGTCAGCAGTGCGGGACGATTTCGGGCCGGACAGCGACGTAGACGTTCTCGTGGAGTTTGCACCGGACCATACCCCTGGATGGGAAATCGTGGACATTGAAGAGGATCTATCCACCCTGCTTGGCGGTAGGAAGGTGGATGTCATCAACCCCAAGTACCTCAACCGCCGGTTAAAGGATCGGGTGCTGGCCGAGGCGGAGGTGCTCTATGCAGAAGGATGACATCGTATATCTCGGCCATATGCTGGACATGGCACGCAAAATATCGGTTCGGGTTGCAGGAGTCTCAAGGGCCGATTACGACTCAGACGAGGACCTTCGCTTTGTTATCGCTCATCTTGTTCAGACCATCGGTGAGGCCGCAGCCCGGGTCTCCATGCCCACGCAGGAGAAGCACCCGGAAATCCCGTGGAAGAACATCACCGGCATCCGTCACCGCATTGTCCATGACTACATGGGAGTGGACTACGACATCCTCTGGGAAGTGGCTATGCGCCACATTCCCTCACTCATAGCGAACCTCGAAGCGATTATACCGCCGGAGGAACAGTAATCATGGCTCGGTCCAGAACCAAAGGAACTACAGAGGTGGAATCCCTGCGTCACAATGACAAGCGCAAGGCATTGGAGAGCGCTCCACAAGGGCTTCGCACGATCAGACCTGGGATATCGTTCTATCGGTTTGCCACCCGCGCCAGTGCTGCCGCGGCCTGACCGAGCGCTATGCCGCCGTCGTTGGGCGGGACCGCGGCGTGCAGAAGCACCTCGAATCCGGCTTGTCGAAGGAGGAAAGCGGTCTTTTCGGTCAGGAGCTTGTTCTGGAAGCAGCCGCCGGTCAACCCGATCACGTGCACATCGCGGGAGCATGCAGCTTGCCCGGCAACCTCAACGATCATTCTCGCAACGCTGTTGTGGAAACGAGCGGCAATACGCGAAGGCTCCACGCCACCGAGGAAATTCTCTACCGCTGGCCGAACGAGTGATGTAGGGTCAACCACTATTGGATTGGAGCCGCTGAACTTTACCGGATACTCGCCGGTCTCCGTGGGGTCAGCGATCCCCTCCAACCACATCGCGGCCTCGCCTTCAAATGTCACCCGGCGCCTGAATCCTGCCGCCGCTGCCGCTGCATCGAAAAGCCTTCCCGCTGACGACGTGAGCGGTGCATTGATGCCTCTTCGGGCGGCCTCCAGCCATAATGCGGCTGCCTGCGCATACGGGCCAAGCAAATCTACGAATTCGTTCGGCAGCACCCCGTCTTCAGCGAGCAGGCCCACGAGGATGCGGATGGGCTCCCGGATAGCCGCCTCGCCACCGGGTAGCGGAAAGAGACCGATGTGGCCAACTCTGCTGAAGGTCGCACGATCCGCATACAGGAACTCCCCGCCCCAAATCGTGCCGTCGTCGCCGTAACCGGTGCCATCGAAGACCGCGAAGACCGCGGGCCCGTCAATCCCATGCTCGAAGAGGAGGCTCACCGCGTGCGCGTGGTGGTGGAAGACTTCTTCCACTTCCAGGCCCATGCCGCGACCGAGTGCGTTGCTGAAATATTCGGGGTGTGGGTCCACCGCGACGAGCGTCGGTTCGGCTTCGAGGTATCCCTTGAGCACCGACACGGACTGAGCGAAGTATTCTTGCGCCACGGGCGTTGCCAGGTCGCCCACGTGAGGTCCCGAAACCGCGTGGTTCCCCTTGACGATCGCTGGTACGTTCTTGAGATCTCCACCCGCAGCGAGGATCACGTGATTTTCGTTTGCCCCGCTCGCAAGGCTGAATCCGGCCGGCACGACCCCTCGCGAACGCCGAAAAACCGTCGGCTGTCCGTCAATAACCCGAAAGATGGAATCATCGGCCCTGAGCACGATGTCTCGATTGTGAAAAAGAAACGCATCCGCGAGGTTGCCAAGCCGTTCCAACGCCTCGGTATTGTCGCGTGCGATCGGTTCTTCAGACCTGTTGCCAGACGTCATGACGAGCACGCGAAGCTGATCCTGCGACGGAATCGAAGGATGCCGAAAGAGCAGGTGGTGCAGGGGAGAATAAGGCAGCATCACGCCGAGCGTTTGCACGTACGGCGCGACGTTGGCAGCGACACGGTCTCCACGCGTACGCAGCAAGACGATCGGCGAAATCGGCGACGTCAGCAGGTCCTGTTCAGTCCTATCTACCTCACAGAATCGCCGGATGGTCTCCGTGTCGGGCATCATGACTGCAAACGGCTTTTCTTCACGGCCTTTGCGTTCGCGAAGCCGGCCAACCGCATCTTCGTTGAGCGCATCGCACGCGAGATGAAATCCTCCGATTCCCTTGATTGCAACGACGCTGCCCGCGGCAAGCAGGCGAATGGTCTCCGACAACGGGTCACCATCGAGTGGTTCGCCGTCTGCATCGGTAAGCTGGAGCCGAGGACCGCACCGGGGGCACGAGTTCGTCTGGGAATGGAATCTCCGATCCCGCGGGTCTTCGTATTCGCGGCGGCACTCGTCGCACGTCGTGAAATCGGCCATGCTCGTGCGTTCCCGGTCGTACGGGAACGAGCGCACCACCGTGAATCGCGGCCCGCACAGCGTGCAGGTGATGAAAGGATAGAGATAGCGGTGGTTGTTCGGATCGAACAACTCCCGGACGCATTCCGGGCAAACAGCCACGTCCGGCGGGATCGGCGTGATCGTACGCTCGGAGTCGAGACTCATCTCTATGCGAAAGTCAGACTCTCCCAGCGCCGGTACATCGTGGACCGAGCAGGTGTCGATCCTGCCGGGAAAAGGAATGGCGCCGGACAGTCCATCTTCGAATTCACGGCATTGCCCAGGCATGCCTTCGATTTCGATAATGACGCCACTCGTGGTATTGACCACCCACCCGGCGAGTCCGAGGCGTACCGCAAGCCGGTACACCGACGGCCGGCACCCGATGCCCTGGAGGACGCCTGTCAGGTGCATTCTGCGGCGAACCGCCCCGCCGGGAGCATGGTCCGCGGAGGCGGAAGAGGACTCGTTCATGGATAAGTTCGGAGGCTTCATGGTGAGCCCATAGCTTAGCCTTTCCGTGGCTCAAAAGGAAGAGACTAGAGGGCTGCCGCGTAAGGATTCAGTTACGCTGGGAGGCAGAAGAAATCCGTTATACCACAGAGGACGCAGAGGGCGCAGAGACGAGGTTGGGGCGCACGGCCGTGCGCCCCAACACTCCGCGATCTCCGCGAACTCTGTGGTGATTGATTTTCCTTCTTCTTGCTGTAAGCCCCACGTAAGTCAACGGTTACGCTGCCGCGTCTGCATCGCCTTCGGTACTCTTGTCAGCGAGAGGCGCCTTTGGTACAGTATTGGCCGTGGACGGCATCCAGCGTGGCAAAATGGCCCCAGTGCCGGCTGATGCTGACGCAATGAGGCTTAACTATCGGTCTTACCAATGTAGAGCTCACGAGATTTCGGATCGGACGGCGCACGGCATGATGCGATCAATTGTACGGGTATCCATTATCGTTGCCGCAACATTGTCGCACTTTTCTTGCGTCATTCTCCAGAGCGCTCGTCCGACCGATCCCAAGACGCCTGTCGTTGCGCCCGAAAACGGGTACGGAACTCTGGAGCGCCTTCCGTTCAAGGAAGCCTGGTACGGCATGTACATCAAGGACGAGAAGGTCGGGTACAAGCACGTGACGATCGAGCCCTCCGGGCTCAATTACAAGATCTCGTCAGAGTCGACCCTCCGGCTCAATGTGATGAATAAGACGAATGAATCCCAAACCAAGGAGAAAGTGATTGTGCGACCCGACCTGACGTTGCTGTCTTTCGAGACACTCGTCCGCACGCAGGGCCACGACCTGCGCATGATAGGTCGGTCACTCGACGATCGATTTCTCGTCGAGTTGATGGTGGACGGAAAACGGCTCCCGGCAGAGTTCCCTGTCCAAGGAGCGATGTATCACCTGAGCGCGATCCCGTTTATGCCTTGCCTGAAAGGACTCGCGGAAGGGCGAACTCATAGCTTCGCCGTTCTCAGTCCCGACAAGCAAGGGATGCAAAAAGTGGAGCAGAAGGTCACCCGTGTCAAGGGCGAGCCGGGACCAGGCGGAGCGGTCTGGAACGTCAAGAATTCCTATGGCCGCACAACAGCCGATTTGTGGGTTGACCAGAAAGGGCTCATCGTGATGGAGCGCGGCGCGGAGGGGACGCTGGTCACCATGCTCGAAGATGAATCCACTGCCCGCGCTTTCCGCGACAAGAAGGGCGCGGGAAAAGACCTGGCGTTCGACCTCAGCCTCGTTAATGTCTCCAGACCCATTCCTTATTCAGAGCGAACGAAGTTCCTCAAACTGCGACTGAGCGGCATCGAGCCGTCGGCAGTTCCCGACGATCACCGCCAGAGGGTCTCCCGAGCGGCAGGGGACCCTGCCAAAGGCTTCGAAGTGGTGGTCCGGACCGAGGACCCGGTAGCTATCGCGGGGCAGCCCAAGGAACCCAGCGGTGAATCGGTTAAAAAGGAGACTGCTTCCACTGCGACCATTCAGTCCGACGATCCCGAGATCGTTGCACAGGCGAACAAGATCGTCGCTGCCCGTGACCCGGACTTGGACAAGGTGAGGAAACTTGCTCAATGGACCGCAACGAACATTAAACACTCTATGAAGAAGTCGATTACTGCTCTGTCAGCCTTGCGTGCCGGTGAGGGAGACTGTGGGGCACACACGAGACTCTATACTGCGCTTGCGCGGTCGCAGAAAATCCCGACACAATTAGTCACGGGTCTTGTCTTCACGCAAGACGTCGGGTTCCTGTACCACGTGTGGGCCGAGTCATACGTATACGGCTGGATCTCGGTTGATCCCACTCTGAACCAGGTTCCGGCCGACGCCACCCACATCAAGATTATCCAGGGGGAACCGTCGGATGCCGCTGCCACGCTGGTCAACATGATCGGAAAGGTCAAGATCGACGTGGAGGAGGTCAAGTGAATCGGGAACAACCGATGCGCTCACGAAGACCTCTCGTCTTGTTCGCACTGGTAGCGCTCGCTGTGGCGGTGCTGGACCAGTTCACGAAGTACCTGGTGGCAGCCTATGTGCCGCTGCACGAAAGTATTCCCGTTATCACGGGCTACGTGAACCTCGTGCACGTGCGAAATCCGGGCGCTGCGTTCGGTATCCTGGCCGGGTTCGGCGGCGTGGTCCGCTCGGCTTTCTTCATTCTGGTGTCTGTGGCCGCACTTGTGGTGATCGCGTGGCTCGCCTCGTCGTCGGAAGAAAACAACGCTTGGCTGCTGAGCGGTTATTCACTCTTCTTCGGCGGTGCGCTCGGCAACCTCATCGACAGGCTTCGATTCGGTGAGGTCGTCGACTTCATCGACGTTCACGTAGGGCCGTACCATTGGCCCGCCTTCAATGTGGCCGATTCAGCGCTCTGTGTGGGGACCGCGGCGTTCTTTGTCTATTTTCTCTTCAAAAGGAAGGCTGCCTAAGCCCCCAGTACCGTGTATTTCCGAAAGGAGTGGTGGGACAGGCGTCTCGCCTGTCCCACCAAGAGACACGCGAGGACCGCGTATTCACTCGAGGAATGTGCCACTGAATATGAGATGGGAACTGAGCTCGGATACCACCTCGAGCAATTCTGTTTACGCTATCTTTTCACAAATAAACCCGTGCCCCACTCCGGCCCCACAATCTCCCTCGCGATTTCAACGCCTACTTCCCGAAACAACGCCCTCACCCCGTCCCATTGCTCCAGTGGAACGCCCGAGACCACGAGAAAGCGCTCAAATAACGCCACCAATGCGACTCTGAATCGATTGAGCGTGCGGGTGTCCAGGTTCGCGGTGACTACATCCCACGGCCCCGTCATATCCTCAACCGACGCGCATTCGAAGAGCACCGCGTTTTCGAGTCCATTGAGCACGGCGTTCTTGCGCGCAGCTTCCACCGCGACCGGATCGTTGTCGATGCCTTGCACCTTGGACGCACCGAGCCTCGCGGCAGCAAGCGCCAGAATGCCTGAACCGCACCCCACGTCGAGCACAGTAACTGATGCCGCTGCGCGGAGTTCATCCAGTGCGGCTTCCAAAAGAATGAGACAGTTCCGGGTGGTTTCATGCGTGCCGGTCCCGAACGCTTCAGCAGGCTCGATTACGATAATTGCCCTGTCGGAGGGTTCCGGTTCGATCCACGGAGGCGTGACGGTGAGCCGATTGCCGATGTCGAGCGCGGTAAAGCCGTCCTTCCACAAGACGGCCCAGTTTTCGTGCTTCAGAGGGACCGCAGTGAGGACAGGAGCGGCATCAAGACCGAAAAGCTCGGCCAATTCTGCGAGATATGCGTCGAGCGTGGGTTGAACTGCTGAGGCTTGGTCCCTGGTGAAGTACGCTACAACCCTGATGCTTCCGGGGTCGGCATCGAGAAAGACGACTCCGCGTGCTTCATGCTCGTGGCAGAAATTCGCAACCGGGTCGGCCAAATCTTCCGGCAGCGTGACTTCGAGCGTCATCCAATCAGGATTCATGTGAATGGCTTCGGATGCGTACGTAGCTGCACCGAGCGGCCGGCGTCATGCCGAGAAACCGCCCGGTGCAATTGAGTTACGGGGCTTGGAAATGGAGTAGCGCTTGATTACTCAGCGTTCTTCATGCACTGGTCCGCCTCGGACGTCGTCTTGCGGAAAAGCTCTTTGAACTTGCGCTCCAGTTCACGATTTTCATCGTACTGATTGAATAGGCTGTCCATGGTCTGGATGGTCCCGGAGTTCTTGGGCAGCTTGGCCTGGCTTTCGATGAGTGTCGTGAGGCTCTTGGCAATTTGATTATGGTAATTGGCCCGGGCCTCGTACGCACGCGCTTGGCTGACCAACTCCTGGCAGACTCCCAGATACACGGTCCTGGCGGCCATAGCCGGCCCTGCGGCGGCGATGAGGAGCAGGGAGAAGACGGTCAAAGCGATGAGGGGAGTTTTGAGGCTCATGGCGCATCCTCGCGAAGTTTTTCTTGTTATATAGTATAAATAGCATATTTTGGCAAGCAATTTTTTAGGAAATTAACGTATCTCTGCAAAATAGAGCATGATATTGTCTAAGAGAGATTCAAATATCCCGTATCCGTTCAGTTTCGTGGGGCTGCGGGTTCCGGTCGAACTTGTCATTGCGAGCGAAGCGAAGCAATCTCCCACGCTTGACCACGGGAGATTGCTTCGTCGTTTCAGTCCTCGCAATGACACGATTGGCCGCGCGAGCCCGCAGGAAACTGAAAGGAAACCACCTGCCGGTCCCGCACGTTGACTCCGGTGCGGAACCACGCTATATGAAAAGATTAACGCCATTTTTGGCCTTGGCGCAGAGTTCGGCCCGCTACGGAAGGACATGCCGTGAAAGACCCCTTCAGAACCATCGAATGGAAAGACGATCATATACGGCTTCTGGACCAGACCCTCTTACCCGCGCAGGAAGTCTACCTCGAAATCAAGGATCTGGGCGACCTTTGCGATGCGATCCGAAGGTTGGCGGTCCGCGGGGCGCCGGCCATCGGAATCGCGGCTGGGATGGGAGTTGCTCTTGGGGTACTGGATTTCTCCGGTGACGATCGGAAGGCTTTCGAAAAACGTTTCGACGCGGTATGCGCCGCGATCGCCGCGACTCGTCCGACTGCGGTCAACCTTTTCTGGGCGCTCAAGCGGATGAAGCGCGTGCTCGCCGAATCCGCGGACCTGAACGTGCAGGAAGTCAAAGCTCGCCTTATTGAGGAAGCCATACTCATGGAGCGTGAGGACCTACTCCTTTGCCACAGGATTGGTGAATCGGGCCGGGATCTGATCGAGGAGGGAGATACGGTGCTCACCCACTGCAACGCGGGGGGCCTGGCAACGGCAGGTTTTGGAACCGCGCTCGGCGTTATTCGTGCCGCGTTCGAGCAGGGCAAGACTCTTCGGGTGTACGCTGACGAGACTCGACCGCTGAACCAAGGGGCTCGGCTTACGTCTTGGGAGCTGATGAAACTCGGGGTGCCGGTGACAGTCATCCCGGACAACACTGCGGGAGCGCTCATGCAGCGAGGGGAAATCCAGAGGGTGATCGTGGGTGCAGATCGGATCGCGGCCAACGGAGATACCGCGAACAAGATCGGCACGCACACGGTTGCCGTGCTGGCGCGACATCACGGGATCCCGTTTTACGTGGCTGCGCCGCTGTCCACCGTGGACATGGAGCTCTCCGACGGTTCCGAAATCCCTATCGAGGAGCGCGACCCGCACGAAGTGACCCATATCGCCGGGGTTTCGATCGCCCCCGAAGGTGTGGCCGCTCGTAACATCGCGTTTGACGTGACTCCGCATCAACTCATCAATGGCATTATCACCGAGTGCGGCGTGGCGACGGCTCCGTACCGGGAGGCATTCCGGAAGTGCTTCGCATTGAAACAAAAGGAACGGATTTAATGAGAACATTCCTGCGAGACCCTGCTACCGGCGCGATTCTCGAGTCGGTGGAGGTCGTGGATCGAGACACAGGGACCGCCATAGGAACGCTGGACGGCATTCGTTGTCTTGAAGGCTTGAAATGCGGCAACTTTACCCTCGACACCGATCTGTATGAACTCACCATGGTCGCCGGGTACCGTGTGCTGGGCAAGACACAGCAGAGGGCGTGTTTCGATCTTTATTATCGTTCGAATCCTGACGACGGTGCATTCTGCATTTTCGCAGGTCTGGCAAGCGTCATCGATTACGTAAACCGCCTGGGCTTCATTCCGGAGGACATCGAGTATCTGTCCACGCTCGGGATTTTTTCTCTCGAGGCGCTCGAACGGCTTTCGGAAGGGATAAAGTTTACCGGAGACATCTGGGCGGTCCCCGAAGGGTCGGTGGTGTTCCCGAACGAGCCCCTCATACGCGTGGTAGGCCCGATCGACGAAGCTCAAATTCTCGAGACAACTCTTTTGGCCCTGGTGGGGCACCAGACGCTCATAGCCACGAAGGCGGCGCGGCTTTGCAGTGCCACAAGGGGCGCCGCGGTGGTCGACTTCGGGACTCGTCGCGCTCACGGCGTAGGGGCCGCGATGTACGGTGCACGAGCTGCTTACATCGGCGGATGCGTCGGCACGTCCAACGTGCGCGCGGGCAAGCTCTACGGCATACCGGTTCGCGGAACTCACGCTCACAGCTGGGTGGAGAGTTTCGATGACGAAATCGATGCGTTCCGAAGTTTCGCCGGAGTATTCCCGGGCAATTGCGTGTTGTTGGTGGACACCTATGACACCATAGAGGGTGTGCGTCAGGCCATCAAGGTCGCACAGGAGATGAAGAAGAAGGGACGGTCGCTCTTCGGCATCCGCATTGACAGCGGCGACTTGGCATATGGAGCGAAGATGGCCCGGCACATGCTGAACGAAGCGGGCTTCAACGACGTAAAGATCCTGGCGAGCAGCGACCTTGACGAGTGGATTATCGAGAGCTTACGAGAGCAGGGCGCGCCCATCGACATCTGGTGCGTGGGAACGCGGCTGATCACGTCGTACCAGACGCCCGCGCTCGGAGTGGTTTATAAGCTCATGGCCGTGGACAAGGGCGACGGGAACTTGCTGCCCAGGATCAAAATCTCGGACAATCCGGCGAAGGTCACCAATCCCGGCGTCAAGAAGATTGTCCGGTTTCGCAACGGCAACGGCCGCATGATCGGAGACCTGCTGGCGCAGGTGGACGAGCCTATCCCGTCGGGCGAAGCGATTCGGGCCCATCATCCGATGTACGATTACATGAAGAAGACCTATCGGCAGCCTTACGAGGCAGCGGAACTCATGGTCCCCATTTTCCTTAACGGCCGTCAGGTGTACGATCCACCGCCTATCGAGCAGACCAGGCAGAGGGCCGCGACGGACATCGCAAGTCTCGAACCCGAGTACAAGCGTTTCTCCAATCCGCACATCTACAAGGTGTCGCTTTCGGATACCCTTTATCGGACGAAGAAGACTCTGCTGGACTATCATCGCGACAAGAACCACCGCAACCGTGGGCAGCGCAACCGAAAGCGATGACAGGAGCCGGATTGTCGTTCCAAGGCTAGTAGATCGTTTCGTAAGTAGCTTGCTACCTTGCTGGAGACGAGGTGAGGAATTGAACACCGCAATGTGCTCTGTAGGGGCGGGTCTCAGGAGGGTGTCTCAGAAGTCGCGGAGAGAATAATATCGTGCCACAAATAGGGCTGGAACAGGCTTCTGCAACCCTCACCCCGGCCCTCTCCCAGTGGGAGAGGGAGGCCTGTGGAGCCGATTTCCGGTCCCCTCTCCCTCAGGGAG
>Ga0172368_10000049_pt1 | contig 135859 bp, 134 predicted proteins | sample Lak11m_FD_114540 | JGI IMG/M metagenome (GOLD analysis project Ga0172368, IMG submission 114540) | Freshwater microbial communities from Kabuno Bay, South-Kivu, Congo - kab_022012_11m | ecosystem: Environmental > Aquatic > Freshwater > Lake | place: Democratic Republic of the Congo...
CAAGATGCAAGAAAAGGAAGATAGCGGACAAGCGAAGCTTGAAATATAAAAAAACCATGATTAATCATGGTTTTTTTGGGCGTAAGCCCTGGATACCACATCCGTAAGGGCGTGGAGGTTCATCTTAGGTTGAAAGTGCAACCAATTTCGGCATCCGTATCCTCGGCCGAAATTTGGTCAATTACAATACCATTAGCATCAAAGTAGCCAATGGAAACACCAACAGCGCTGGTCATTATGTTATTGTTGGCAAAGTATCTGGTTCGAGTAATTTTGTAGAGAATTGTTAGATCATAAATCACGGCGGCGGGGCTGGGACGACAAAGCTGATTGAGTTTGACGGCTTCCAAGAGCGGAACATACTTTTGCTCGTCTTCGTCTCTAATCATCTTCTCAAATGACAAATGTAAGGAGTCCCATTCATTGATAGCGGTGTGGTAGACGAGGGGCATAGTGTCGGGAGTGGCAAACATTTTAGTTTTGAGATAGTTGGCCAACTGTGAAGTTTGTTGTAGATAGTTCTTATTATTGGAAGCGGTGATAATACTATTGGAGCTCAGAGCCCAATAGGCTTTTTGTTCGTCTGTTTTTTGAAACCAATCTTTTTCCGCATACCAAGTCCTTTTTTTGAAACGGCCGCGTGCAATATTATAATTGGCTAACAGTTGGCTGTTGTTGGATAGTTTTCCTTTCAATAATTCGTTGAGAGAATCAATTGATAGGGGGAGTCGCAGAATCAGAATCAGTTTCAATGATCTGGCCCGTTCCAATTCTTTTTTAGAAAAAGGAATCGGCGGGACGGAATTGAAATCAATTTCTAGGTTTAAGGCTTTGCCAATTTCTTGCGGTCCAAAAAAATTATTAGAACCGATAATAGTTTTAGCCTCATCAACGGTTAGTAACTCCTGGGCGTTTATCAAGCTAGCTACTAGCAAAAACGCGCTTAAGACGATGATTTGTTTCATTATTTTTTTAGATTTTATTTAATTGTTAATGGTACATTATTGTTTCTATTATACAATATTTATGTAATATTGTCAAGTTTGATTATTTTGTTGGAATTTTTGGTCTAAAATTTACTTTTTATTCATTATTTGTTAGAATTGAAATAATAATAAAATAATCATTATATATGTCTGATGTTTATCAAGAATCACTCGCTCTTCATTTAAAAAATCACGGTAAATTGGCTGTTACCAGCAAAGTTCCTTTGGCCGACAAGAATGACCTGTCTTTGGCCTATACCCCTGGTGTGGCCGAGGTTTGTCGGGCTATTGCCAAGGATAAGTCTCTGACGCTGACTCACACTATGAAGGGTAATATGGTAGCAGTTATCAGTGATGGCAGTGCTATTTTGGGTTTGGGAAATTTGGGAGCCGAAGCGGCTCTGCCGGTAATGGAGGGAAAATGCGTCCTTTTCAAAGAATTTTCTGGTGTGGATGCCTTTCCAATCTGTTTAGACACTCAAGATGAAGAGGAAATTATTAAAACCGTTAAATATCTGGCTCCGGTCTTTGGGGGGATAAACTTGGAGGATATTTCCGCTCCTCGATGCTTCAACATTGAATCTCGCCTTAAAGAGGAGTTGAGCATCCCGGTGATGCATGACGACCAGCATGGCACCGCTACCGTGGTTTTGGCCGGTCTAATCAATGCTTTGAAGTTGAGGGGCCTTAAGAAAGAAACTGTCAAATTGCTGATTAACGGCTCCGGTTCAGCCGGCCTGGCTGTGGCTGATTTGCTGATTAAATACGGCTTTCGGAATATCATCGTTTGTGATAGTCAGGGAGCTCTTTATTCCGGCCGTGAAGGGCTAAACAGCGAAAAGGAAAAGATGGCGGCGCGCAGTAATCACCAAAAACTGTCTGGATCATTGGCGGAAGTTATTAAAGGAATGGATGTTTTTGTGGGCGTTTCGGCCGCCGGAGTTTTGAGTCCGGAGATGATTAAGACTATGAATGAACGACCGATTATCTTTGCTTTAGCCAATCCCTCACCGGAAGTGATGCCCGACGTGGCTCAAGCCGCCGGAGCTTATGTGGTAGCGACCGGTCGCAGTGATTTTCCTAATCAACTTAACAATGTCTTGGCTTTTCCGGGTATTTTCCGCGGGGCGCTGGATAACAAGGTGGTCCAAATTACCGATGAAATGCTGATGCGAGCGGCGGAAAGTTTGGCGGCCGTTGTCGAAAATCCAACAGTTGATCTAATCTTGCCTAGTCCGTTTAACAAAGATGTGGCTAAAGCGGTGGCTAAGGCAATTTACTAAACTATGAAAAATTTTAAATATCTCTTTCTTTTAGCGCTTTTCATTCCTGGACTTGCCTGGGCTCAAGATAATATTTTGTTGTCCGTGCCGTTCACCGTGCAAGCTCCGGAAAAAGAATGGAGCGATAGTCGCTTTCAAGATGCCTGTGAAGAGGCTAGCGTTATAATGGCGGTGAAGTGGGCAAAGGGTGAAAAAATTACCAGTGACAAAGCCGGACGCCGAGCTGTTCATAATGAGATTATAAAAATGGCCGCCTACCAGACTAAGTATTATCAAAACTATCACGATACTTCAGCGGCTGATACCGGCAAGCGACTCTTGAGTGGTTATTTCAAATATGATAATTGGGAGATCAAGAAAGATATTACCATTAAAGAAATAATCGCTTACCTGGAAAAGGGAAAAATAGTAATTGTTCCGACTGATGGCCGCTTACTCAAGAATCCCTACTTTAGCGCCCCCGGTCCGGAGCGTCATATGCTAGTTATCAAGGGTTATAATTACGCCACTAAGCGTTTTATTACCAACGATCCCGGAACTAAAAGAGGGGAAAACTATGCATATTCTGAGAAAACTTTGTACTCCGCTATGGTTGATTATCCCACCGGTTATCACGAAAAGATTTTGAAAATAAAGAAAAACGCCATTATTATCAGCAAATAGAGCCTAAAAGCTCTATTTTTGTTAGGCTTTTAGCAGATTTTAAAAAACGCCTTAAATATTGCGGTCTTTTTTAAAAAATGCTATAATTGTATTAGAAATTTAAAAAATGTTCATAATTATTAAAGTCTTAGAAATTTAATCTGAACTATTTCTGATTAATTTCTAGGTTCAAATTTATGGCTAAAATGACAAAATCACAGTTGATGGCTGCTTTGTCCGAGAAAAGCGGCTTAGCAAAAAAGCAAGTTGTGAGCTTTATGGAAATGTTATCCGAGATGGCTTACAAAGAAGTGAAATCTAGCGGAGAATTCGTTTTACCAGGTTTTGGTAAATTGGTTAAAATCCAAAGAAAAGCTAGAACTGGTCGCAATCCGTTGACCGGTGCTGAGATCCAAATCCCAGCTAAGACTGTCGTTAAATTCAAAGTAGCTAAGGCTGTTAAGGATGCTGTTCTATAATTTATAAACAGTGACTCTCTATAAAAAAGAAGACCAACGGAATCTGGTCTTCTTTTTTTTGTGACTTAAATTGTTTCGGTTTTTCAACTAATCCCGGCTTAATCGAATGAAATAATTAACAGAATAACAGGGAGTGGGGCGTGCTAAAATAGGCCTTTTTAGTGGCCGTAAACGGCCTTATTTTATAGGGATTATAAAGCAGAGTATTAGAGGTCCGACCTGATAAATTATTTGGTGGCATATCGTATCTAATATTAATTGCTATTAAATGGGAGGTGGCAAATTGTCCTTCTCCTTTTCTAAAACTACCATCGAGTGTTTTTGTCTATATAATATGTTCTCCGATGGCCTAGATTTTATTTGGCCTATTAGTTGTTATTTACCCTGAATAATCAGACTCATCTTTTTGATCTTTGCTGGCAGAATAATCGGGGAATCGTTTTGAAAAAACTGTTCGATTTTGTCGAATGATTTGGTCCGGGCGGAGAGGTTTCCGGTTGTTAATTTTTAAATCATTCGCAAAATCGGACACTGGTTTCCGGTAACAAAAAACTATCCCGGCCGGATAGTTTTTCTTTAATTTATAACTTGATATTCTTCCACTCCTTGATATACTGTCCGATACCGTGTTCGTTCAATTTGTTCTGGAGCTTGGTGTTCCGGTGGAGGTAAATGATGAGGGAATTAAGGTTGATGAAATAGCGGTTGCCCTTGACCTTAAATTTGAGATCGTTTTTGATGGCTCGACGGATGGTCTTGCTTTGAACTCCGCCCACTTTGGCCGCCTCGGAAACGGAGAGCCAAATGGCATTTTCGTCGTTGGTTTTAATTTTAGGGCTGTTGATAGTTTTTATCATATGGTTGAAAAAGAGATTAATATTTTATTCATTTTTTAGAGTATTTTTTTAGTCCTATTTTTTGAGTCAAAGCTTCCCTGGACTTAAGTTGGAAGAGCATTAAAATCAAGGTTTAAAAAAGCTTTGATTTTTTCAGTTTTTAGGCACTTAAGTCCAGTAGTTTTTAGACTTAAATCAGTATTTATTCATTCTAGCACAGTTATTTTTTAAGTCAAATTATGGCTTGATTTTATGCCCTAATATGATAGAATTTCTACTGTAACATTTTGCCGAAATTAACGTATTATTAATTGGAAAATAAAATGACCAGTCGTAACCCCGTACAAAAATTTAAAGAGAGAAATTTATTTTCCCGCTTGAAAAAAAAGGACAACGATGCTTTTATCGAAGCTTACGATTTGTATGTCGATGACATCCATCGCTTCGTCTTTTTCAAGATTGGAAACAAGGAAGAGGCTAATGATTTAACCTCCATCATTTTTTTGAAAACTTGGGAGTACATCAAGAACAATTCACTCACCGACAGTCGGACCTTGCGCGCACTACTGTACAAAGTGGCTCGCACCTCCATCATCGATTACTATCGTCAGAACCAAAGCGTCTCATCACTCGATGATGAGAACCATCCGATCGACGTCATCGATGACAGCCAAAGTGTGATTGAACAAATTAGTGTTAACTCTGACCTGGAAATTATCCGTAAGAAGTTGCCGGAGCTCAAGATGGAATACCGCGAGGTAATCATCATGCGCTTCATCAATGATCTGGAATTAGAAGAAATCGCTGAGATCACCGGTAAGACCAAAGGTAACGTTCGAGTATTATTATTTCGCGCCTTGAAAGCGCTTAGAGAATCCATTGAAGCTAAATAAAAATAATTCTATGACCGACAGAGAGCTGATCAAAAAATTGAATAACCTGCAAAATGTAAAACCCGATGAGAACTGGAAAACCAGCCACCGGGAGATTTTGCTTTCCCAGGTCAGAAATACCAGTGGTGATTTTCATGTTTCCGGTTGGAGCAGCTTCTGGATGGTTACTCGTAATGTTTTCGCTTCCGTACCTCAGTTCGCCTACGCTTCACTCGCCATTGTTTTATTCTTAACTGCCGGAGTCTTCTTCGGTGATCGTTTACCGGTTGGTCCTGACAACTCCTTATACATCGCTCGAGTGATTAGCGAACGCGCTAAATTGAGCACCATGTCCGACGGAGCAGAGAAGAGTCGCTTAACCGTTCAATATGCTTCCGAGCATGCTCAGGATATCGCCAGCACTTTGTCAGCCGCTACTAATAATTCCGACAAAGAAGAAGTGGCTAAACTAAATGATACTTTCAAAAATGAAATCGCTAAGGTGAAAGAGAATCTGCCAGTCGTCAAACCAAGCGCCAACACCGACGATCAAGTGGTGACCATTGCTGATTCTGATGTCGCTACTACCGGCCTAACCGTTTATACTAATGACTCCGAGAAGAAGGCTGCTGATGTTGCCGCTTCCACTACCGCCCCGGTTGTCACCAAAGACGCTAAAACTATTTTAGATGAGGCTGAGAAATTATTTAACGCCAAGGATTATTCCGGCGCTCTGGATAAGCTAAAAGAGGCCGACCAAGTCATCAAACAATAATAGACCTTTGACAAATAACCGACACGAATTGGTTTTTTATAGTTATCCCTAGTATGGATCTGTTAAAAGATTAAATTTCTAATCTCTTAACAAATCCATATTAATTCTAGAATTTATTCTAGCCTTAATTGGATTAACAGAGCCCCGCAAGGTCGATTTCCGATATTTATCGGGAAGGATCTGTTCTTAACACAATTCGCTCGTTGGATCTTAAAGATTTACCATCTTTCTTGAAAAGAAATTTTCCGTTTCACTTTAGCTAAAGTGAAGTTAGGACCATTGGCTTTTGGAGAAGGAGCAAACCAACTAAGCTTTTTTCCGCGCGCTTATACATATAAGATATATGTACTAAAGTTAGCGTCGGAGGCAAAAATTATTCCCATGATTTTTTCCCCGCTTATATTTATAAGCGCGCGGGGAAGCGGGATTCCGGTTGATTTGCGCCCTACCTCTATCAAGGCTTAAACGTTTTAACTAAGCTGCCGTTAACTTGAGATTGATTGTTTCGGACCGAGTTTGAGAGTAAATTTTTGAAAAATCCGCTGAGCCAATTTTCTTCACGAAGTTAATATTCATCTATATGAATATTGGACTAAGTGACGTTTAACTTAAATTATGAAAAACTTACGCAAATTCTTTGCAGTAAGCGTCATGGCTTTGACTATTTTCACTATGACCGGTATCAGCCCAGTAAAGGCTGCTGCTCAGGCAGGTGATTTAATCAAGAAAGACGGTTTATCAACCGTTTATTACCTTGGTGCTGATGGCAAGAGATATGTATTCCCTAACGATGCTACCTATTTCTCATGGTACAAAGATTTCTCAGGTGTGGTAACTGTTTCTGCAACTGAATTATCTTCTTACCCATTGGGTGCAAACATCGTAATGCGACCTGGTACTAAATTAGTCAAGATCACTACTGATCCTTCTGTTTACGCTGTGGAAGCTAACGGTGTTTTGAGAAAAATCCAGAGTGAATCCGACGCTATTGCTTTATTTGGCTCTAACTGGGCTAGAAGAGTAGTTGATGTCGCTGATTCTTTCTTCACCAACTACACTATTGGTACACCTTTATCAACTGGTAATATTCCAGCTGGTTCTTTAGTAAAGACTGCCGATGCTGCAACTATCTACTACTATGATGGCTCTGCTTATCGTTCAATCGCTACTGAAGCTGCCTTTGCCGCTAACAGATTTGATTTCGCTAACGTTATCACTGTGGCTTCCATTGGTACTTTAGGCACACCTTTAGCCGGTGCTGAAGAAATGATCACTAAGACTTCACAAGGCGGTACTGGTACTGTTGTCACCGGTTCTTCTTTGATGGTTTCTTTGAGCTCAGCTACTCCAGCTGCTGTCTCTGTTCCACAAAATGGTGCTCGCGTTCCATTTACCAAAGTTAACTTAACTGCAGCTAACGACGGTGCTATTTCTGTCAGTTCTATGACAGTCAAGAGAATCGGTCTTTCTAGCTACTCTAACGTTGACAAGGTTTGGGCAGAAAACAACGGTATCGTTGTTGCTTCCAAGAAATCAATGAATTCTAACGATGAATCCATTTTGACTTTCGTTCCAGCTTTAAATGTTCCAGCTGGTACTACTGTTTCTTTGGACTTAATTGCTTCTTTGACTGGTTCTGGCGCTGGTAACATTGGTTTAAGCGTTCAGAGTGCCGCTATGGTTAGTGCTTCTAGTGCTTCCGTATCCGGTTCTTTCCCAATCAACGGTAATTTGATGTCCCCAACTTCTTACAATGTTGTTAATCTTTACTTATCCGCTACTTCTACTGCCGCTTCAACCGTTAAGGTTGGTGACGAGAAGGTTGAATTAGCTAAGGTTGGTTTAGATTTCAATGGCACTGCTAAGGATGTAACCTTGAAATCCATCATGTTGAAGAATAGCGGTGTAGAAGATTTAGCTACTGCCGTTATGAACATGTACTTGGAATACAATGGTAATAAGGTCTCTGATAGCGTTACCGTTAATGGTCGCTATGTAACCTTTAACTTTGCTCCAGCAGGTTTAGACATGTTGAAGGACGATGGTTCCAAGACTTTCTATGTTAAGGGTGACGTTGTAGCTAAGGCCAACACTGGTTCTGACAGCTTAACCTTCACTTTAAACAAGAGTACTGATATCGTAGCTGTTGAAAAGGCTACCGGTTTCGGCGCTAACGTTTACTTAACTTCCACTGGTACTACTTCTGCTGATGCAGCTGCTATCTCTAGCGTTACTATTGACGCTGGTGCTTTCACTGTTTCTAAGAAAACTACCTCTCCTTCTGATACTACTATCATCAAGGGTTCTGACAACGTTGTTTTGTTAGCCAATGTTCGTGCTGACGAAGCTATGATTGCCGATGGCATGAAAGTTATCTACGGCGATACCTTAACTACAGCTGTGAATACCGATCAATTCGAGAATGTCAGAGTTTATGTTAATGGTAACTTGTTAGATTCTTTTGATCCAGCAACTTCTACCGGTTTAATCACCAAGACTATTGATTCCAACTTATCCTTGAACAAGGGTGACAATGAAATCAAGGTGATGGTAAAAGCTAAATCTAATGCTAATGCCTCTTCGGCATTCTTAGCTAAATTAGACGGCGCTACTATTTTCTCCGGTATGAATGGTGAATATGTCAGCTCTGGCAATGCAATTACTACTCCAAGTGGTACTGCTACCGGTGCTATCTTTACCGTTCAAGGTGCAACTTTAACAACTGTTAGAAACGATGGTTACTCTACTGGTAAATTAATCGTTCGCGGTGCTACTGATGTATCTTTAGGTAAATTCACCTTAAAGGCTGGTAATGACAGCGTTAAGGTAACTTCCATCGCTTTAGCTTCTAGTACTGGTACTACTTCAGCTTCTTATATCTCTGATATGAAACTGTTCGTAGATGGTGTTCAAGTTGGCAATACTGTTGACTTCACCTCCACTGGTGCTACTTTCTCTAGCTTGAACTTTACCATCGCTAAGGATACCACTAAGAACGTTGAATTGAAGGGTTCTTTTGACTCTTCCGCTGCTGGTGCATCTAACAGTTTCCAAACTGTAATGACCATCAATGCCCAAGATTCTAGAGGTACTACTGTTACCGGTCCTTCTATCACTGGTACTACCGTTGCATTCGCTATGGCAGAACAAGGTTCTTTAACCTTCGCTTTGAATGGCGATTCTCCAGCATCAGCTATTTTAGCTTCCAATGCGGCTGAACACGAAGTGGCTCAGTACAAATTAACCTCACTTGATGACAGCTCTAATTTGACTGAAATCACTTTAGGTAATTATGCTGGTGGAACCATTGATTCCTCTGCTGATCCTAGAATCTCTGCTGTTAAATTATATGCCGACGGTATATTAATCGACAGCTTCGTTCCAGTAAGCGGTGAAGGCACCTTCACTATTACCGGCAACAAGATTGTTGTTCCAGCTAATAGCTACAAGATTTTATCTGTCAAGGTTGCCTTAAACAATATTGTTAATGACGACACTGCTACTGATAAGGATTTGACTTTGAGAGTTACTGATTACAAGTACAAGACTTCAGCCGGTTCTCTGACTGATTCTGGTGCTGTAGCAGTTAACTCCAATGATTTCCGTATCAGAAAGACTGTTCCAACTGTAGCTTTATTGGCTTTACCTGATACCACTTTAAATGCTGGTAACAAGGTGATCTCCAAGTTTACCGTTACTGCTGATGCTAATGGTGATGTTGAATTGAGAAAGGTTGTATTAACTTACGCCACTACTTCTCAGGCTACTATCGCTACTTTGGCTTCAAACTCAGTGAAGGTAAATGGTGCTACTAAGACCGCTTCCTCTACTGTTGACGCTACTGCTAAGACTGTTACATTAGCCTTCGGTACTAACGAAATTATTTCCGCTGGTACTACTAAGACTTTTGAAATCTTAGCTACCGTTGGTGTTTCCGGTACTGGTTCTGATTCAATCACTACTTCTATTGCAGAAGATGTTTCTTATGCAACTACTGGTAGCTTTGAATGGTCTGATGGTGCTTCCATCAGCACTTCTACTTGGTCAAACGGTAAGAGAGTCCCTGGTTTAACCACCGACACTCAAGTATTGTCCAAATAGTCTTTTTCTCGATTTTATTTCAAAAATCGAAAACAACAAAGAGCGGGCTTCGGCCCGCTCTTTTGTTTTGGTTAATTAATTCCGTTGTTAGATTAAACCCTTTAAATTCAAGGGTTTTTTGCTTTTACCGGAGTTGAATTATATTTAAGGCTGTGTTAAAATAAAGGGGATTTATGACGACAATTATTCGACCGAAAAAGACGGTCAGTTTTAAAGATTTTGCAGAAATCTGGCAATATCGTGAGTTATTGTTCTTTTTTGCGTGGCGCGATCTTAAAGTTCGCTACAAGCAGACTGCTATTGGTGTTTCCTGGGCTTTATTCCAGCCTTTTTTTACCATGGTGGTGTTCTCGGTGTTTTTTGGGGGTCTAGCCAAGATGCCGTCTGACGGCATCCCTTATCCGATTTTCGTTTTTGTCGGCTTACTCGTTTGGCAATTCTTTTCGACTGCTTTGACCGACGCTAGTAATTCTTTGATTGCCAATCAAAACATTGTCACTAAGGTTTATTTTCCCAGATTGATTCTGCCAATTTCCACTATTTTAGTGAAGTTTATTGACTTCTTTATCGCTTCCATTATTTTGGTGGGGTTGATGATTTATTACCACTATGCCCCCAATCTCTTGGGGTTATTAATTTTACCTTTACTACTGTTGATCAGTTTCTTTGCCGCTCTAGGCGGGGGATTAATATTAGCTGCAGTTAACGTCAAATATCGCGATGTCCGCTATGCCTTGCCTTTTTTCATTCAGATCCTGATGTTTTTGACCCCAGTTATTTATCCGCCGTCCATTGCCGGGAAGTATTCTTGGATCTTGGCGATTAACCCGATGACTGGTGTTATCAAGGCAGCTCGTTCAGCTCTTCTGGGAGGCTCACCGATTAACTGGGAGCTTTTGGGAATATCCGGAGTGGTCTGTTTTATATTCTTGTTTATCGGTTTTGTCTATTTCAAAAAAACGGAAAGATATTTTGCAGACATTATCTAATTAATTATGCCCATCATTGAAGTCAAAAATATCGGGAAGAAGTATAATATCAGCCACCGGCAAGGTGGATATTTAACTTTGCGCGATGTTTTGACTAATGTTTTTAGAAATCCTTTTAGGTTTTTGAGGCAGAAGGTCAAGGCGGCGGCCGGCTTAGCCAAGAATGAGGATTTTTGGGCATTAAAAGACGTTTCATTTAGTGTCGAAAAAGGAGAGGTGATTGGTATTATCGGTCATAATGGTGCCGGTAAATCGACCTTATTGAAGATATTATCCCAGATTACCCCTCCGACTACTGGAGAGATCAATATTAATGGAAGAGTTGGCAGTTTGTTGGAGGTCGGAACCGGTTTTCATCCCGAACTTACCGGACGAGAAAATATCTTCTTGAATGGCGCTATTTTGGGTATGGAGAGGGACCAGATTGTAAAAAAGTTTGATGAAATTGTGGCCTTTTCCGGGGTTGAAAAGTTTTTAGATACTCCAGTCAAATATTATTCTTCTGGTATGTATGTTAGATTAGCCTTTTCGGTGGCTGCTCATATGGAGCCGGATGTTTTGATTATTGATGAGGTTTTGGCTGTAGGCGACTCTGAATTTCAGGAAAAGTGTCTGGGGAAAATGGATGAGATTACCAGAAAAGAGGGAAGAACAATTTTATTTGTTAGTCATAATTTAGGAGCAATAAAACAATTATGTTCTCGCTGTGTGGTTTTGCGGGAGGGGAAAATTGGATTTATTGGTAAAACCGAAGACGCCCTCAGTTTTTATACTGTCGAAGAATTAGACCAGAAAACTGAATGGGTTGGCCAAGAGGGTGATGAATCAGCGATATTGAAGAAAGCCTGGGTCAAGAGTCTGGATGAACACGGAGAATTCAACACTACTTCCGATGTTGAGATTGGGATGGAAATTCAGGTGCTAGAGCCAATGAATGATTTTGTTGCTGGAATAATTTTGTTTTCCGAATTTGGTAATGAGCTAGCGCGGGTAAATTATGATGACAATCAATTACCACCAACGCCAGTTGTAAACCCTGGAAATTTAAAAATTAAATTTGTTATTCCAAAAAATTCTTTGGCTCAAGGTAGATATCGAGTACAGTTTGAAATTGGTATATTGCGCTGTAAGGTTATTGTTGGAATTAATTCCAGTGCTAGTCTAATTTTTTCACTCCGCAATGTTAATGGATTGGGTTCTAGGTCTACTACTAATGATAATTTAAGATACCATAGCAGCCTTTTTAGGCCGAACTGGTCAAAATAATAATATGCTTACAATTTTTGGCAATCTTTTAATAAATAATCAAATTAAATTACAACATCTGAAAGATTCTTTTAATTCTTTTAATTCTATTAGCGACAACTGGTTAATTAATATTCGAGGGAAGTGTCGTCGTGAAGCCCTAATGTTTTTGGAAAAAAAATTGGGCGACAAGATGATAGCGTTCGATTTAGTAGATGATTCTAGGGGTTGGGCTCAAAATGCCTTAGAAATGTTAAGTCGTGCTAAATATGATCATGTTTTAATTTGGAACGAAGATCATCTTAATTTAGCCCCACAAGAAATATTTGCTCCAATGATAGAAGAAATTGCTCGAGAAAAAGTAGATTTTATGCAATATTCAGTTTGGGGTGATGGTGATATCAGGGCTTGTTTTGAGGAAACTGATTTAAAAAAATTTAAATATATAGATACAATAAAATTAACACCGGAAATTTGGGATTTTGTTCTTGCCCGTGGTTACCGACATTATTTTGCTTCTTTGTTAGGTATAATGAGCAAGGGTTTGTTTCGCAAATTATTATTAGAGGATATTGAATATTTCAAGAATAAACTGCCTTATTCTTTTCGAACATGGGTTTATCGTATGGTTCGTTGGAACGGAAAATATTTTGATTTGTTGAATAAATATGTTTTTTGTGGCCGGTTACCAAAATCACAAAAAGAAGCGCCGTTTAACCTGGAAAAACCACAAAATCGGGTTGATTTGCTGCCAATTCAAATTGCCTTCCCTAAACAAGAAATTTTTGCGTGTATTGATGATGATTTTAAAATTTTGGGCTATTCACTAATTAGTCGGGGATTATATAATCCAAAGCTATCAACTCATAAACAGCAGAGCTTAATTAAGAGTAATTTGAAGACTATATTAAATGAACTGGAGACTGTGTTGTCAAAAATAGATGAGGTCCAGGTTGAAAATTTGGTGCAGGAGATAGTGAGAGCTGATAAAATTGTTGCTATTGGGGCTGGTCGAGTTGGCATGGCCGCCAAGGCCTTTGTTATGCGCTTAGCGCACATGGGTTTTAAAGCTTATATGGTAGGCGATACCACAGTGCCGGCTGTTGGGAAAAATGATCTTTTATTAGTTAGTTCCGGATCAGGCGAGACTCAAACAATATTTGATTTAATGACGATTGGAAAAAATAATGGAGCTCGAACAGTATTAATAACTGGTAATAAAGATTCACGTATGGGCAAAATGGCTGATACTATTGTCGAAATTAAAGCTCCTTCCAAAACCAAGCCAGTCGATAATTTTGTCTCAATCCAACCCATGACCACTCTAAATGAGCAATGTCTTATGATTTTTTTTGACGCAGTAGTGCTAGATTTAATGTCGAAACTGCTTGAGGACCATGATGCAATGTGGCGCAGGCACTCTAATTTAGAATAATATCTAACTTGATTATATGAATGAAAAAAAATATTTTTTAGCATCATCATTAATTTGTGCTGACGTCTTGAATTTAGAAAAAGAGATTAAGGCAATGGAGGAGGCCGGGATAGATTATATTCATTTTGATGCCATGGACGCACATTTCGTTCCACGTTTAGGTTTGTATCCAGAAATGCTTTCGGCGGTAAAAAGGGCTAGTTCTTTGCCGGTAGATGTTCATCTTATGATGGATAATACAGAGGAATATATTCCGATATTTGCTAAAAATGGCGCCGATATAATTTTTGTGCCAGCTGAAGGTAATAATAATTTGCATCGGACTATAAAAATGATTAAAGATTTCGGTGTTAATACTGGAGTAGCAATAAATCCCGCTACACCATTGAATGTTTTAGATTATATTTTGCCAGATTTGGATTATATTATGTTAATGGCAATTAATCCAGGAATAGTCGGCCACAAATTAATTCCGCAAGTTATGGAAAAAATCTCCGATTTAAAGGCAAAATTAATTGACCATCCAAATATCTTAATAGAGGTGGATGGTGGAGTAACTTTTGTTAGCGCCAAAGAGATGGTTGATAGGGGTGCTAATCTGCTAGTTTGTGGCAGTTCTTCCATTTATAAATTAGGGGCAAGCGTTAAGGACAATACTTCAAAATTGCGTCAAATAATTGAAAGCTAATTTTTATGAATTATAAAGTTTTAATTACAACTTCAGGAACCGGCAGTCGCCTAGGGGAAGCAACCAAGTTTATTAATAAAGCCCTACTTAGAATTGGCAAGAAGCCAGCCATTTCCCATATTATTGAATCTTATCCCAAGGAGGTCCCGATTGTTATTACGGTTGGTTATTTGGCTGATCAAATAAAAGAATTTTTGCCGTTAGCCTATCCTAATCGGAAATTTGAATTTGTGGAAGTTAAAAAATATGAAGGCGATGGTAGCAGCCTGGGTTTTTCGATGCTCCAGGCTGAAAATAATTTGCAATGTCCTTTTGTTTTTCATTGTTGTGACACACTTGTTAATGAAAAAATCCCCGAGCCAGAGATTAATTGGTTGGGTGGATATGTGGTTGATAAAAGCAAAACTGATATTGACCTGAGTCAATATCGTACACACAAAATTATAAACGGGAAAGTGGTCGAGCTTAAGGAAAAAGGCGATCCTGATTTCGAATCTATTCATATTGGCTTAATTGGTATTAATGATTATGCTGTTTTTTGGAAAACCCTCAACGAAATTTATTCCGCCGACCCTTTAAATACCAGTCATAGCGATGTGCATGTGCTTGATAAAATGATAAATAGCGGGATTAATTTTTCTCTAATCCCATATCATGATTGGTATGATACGGGCACTCCGACAGCTTTAAATATAGCCCGGCAGGCATTGGGGGGTAATTTTCAAATTTTGGATAAAGTTGATGAATCTATTTTTATTTTTGATGATTTTGTGATTAAATTTTTTGCCAATCCTAAAATGGTTTCTGACAGAGTAAAGAGAGCAGAAATTTTGAAAAATCTAGTTCCAAAAATTCAGGGAGTTACCGATCATTTTTATCGCTATGAGTATGTTGAGGGAGATCTTTATGCAAGAGTGGCTAATCCGAAAAATTTTTTGGAATTTTTAGAGTGGGCCAATAATAATTTATGGTTAAAAAAAGAAGTCAAGAACAGATTAGAATTTAATAACGCCTGCTATAATTTTTATTACACTAAAACCAAAGAAAGGATTGGCAAGTTTATGACTGCTAATTCTTTACTCGATTCTACTAATGTTATTAATGGCGAGCCAGTCCCCACCTTAGAAGTAATATTATCAAAAGTTAATTTTAAATGGTTGAGTGAAACAGAGCCTTATAATTTTCATGGCGATTTTATCCTAGACAATATTATTAAAATCAAAAACGGCTATTCTCTCTTAGACTGGAGGCAGGATTTTGGGGGGATGATAGAGGCTGGTGATAAATATTATGATTTAGGGAAGTTAAATCATAATTTAAGTGTTAATCATGATATTATTAATGATAATAAATTTCTTATTAAAATTGATGGTGACAAGGTTAGTTGTGATATTACCAGAGTAGAAAATTTAGTGGCTTGCCAGAAAATTTTGGAAAAATTTGTTAAAGATCAAGGGTTGGACTGGAAAAGGGTTAATATTATTACTGGTATCATATGGCTTAATATGTCGCCATTACATCACTATCCTTTTAATTTATTTTTATATTATTTTGGCAAATTAAAATTATGGAAAACCCTAAACCAATAATAAAAAATTTAATTCTTGACGTGGATGGTGTTTTTAACACTGGCCAGTTTATTTATACAGTTGACGGTAAGTTTGCTAAGATTTTTGGGCCGCATGATAATGATGGAATTAAAATGATAAAGAAACATTTAAACGTTTGTGCAATATCCGCCGATCATCGTGGCTGGGCAATTACCCAAAAAAGAATTGTAGATGATATGGGGTTGAGACTGGAAAAAGTGGGTGAGGATGACCGTTTAAAGTGGTTGCAGAATAATTTTGATCTATCGCAAAGTATTTATATGGGGGATGGTTTTTGGGATGCTAAAGTTTTTCCTTATTTTGCTTATAGTATTGCACCTAATAGTGCATTCTATTTAGCAAAAGAAAAGGCCAGTTTTGTTACTATAAGCAATGCTGGAGAGGGGGCCATTCTAGAAGCATGCTTACATATTTTGGAAAAATTTTTTAATTCAGAAGTTTAAATTTTAAAATTAATATGTTCAAAAAAATAATTCGTCATATTAGTTTAATCCCTTTTGTTAGAAATCTGTATTTTTTATATAAAACTGACATGAGCTTGATTTATAACCCCAATGATTTAAATGATGATTATTATAATAGAATAAAAGACGCTGGTGATATTGAGCTCGAACATCAAATTGGTCGAATTACTAATTATAAGAAAATATTAAGTGAAATTAACCAAGAAAAAACTTCGGGTGATATTATAGAGTTTGGCACCTTCCAGGGATTTTCTCTGTTATGGATTGCTCACCTAAACGAAAGGTTGGGGATGTTTAATAAAAAAATTGTTGGTCTTGATGGTTTCGTTGGCCTACCAAATAGCGAGGGCGGATTTTTTAAAGGCCAGTTTAACGATACTTCAATTAAAAAAACTAAAAATAACTTGAAATACAATAAAGATTTGTATGAAATAACTAAGCATAATATTAAGATTGAGAAATTTTTGTATTCCGAAGACCGTAAAATTTTAGAAAGATTAGAGCAGTTAAAAACTAAAAAATTCTGTTTTATTCATATTGATTGTGATATTTCTAGTTCAGTTAGAGAGATTTTTATGATTCTCAAAGCCGGAGATTTAATGAGCAATAAGTGTTATATTTTATTTGATGATTATGGGTGTGTGGATAGTTATGCCAAGACAGTCGACGCTATTATGGAAGAGCTAAAATCTAATTGGTCGGTAAGTATTCATTCATCCACTAAATTAACCAAGAATTTCTTGTTAAAAAAATATGAGTAATTACAAAGTTGGCTTGGTGGTTCCGATTTATACAACCAAATTTATCAAAAGAATAATTGAATATATTAATTTAACCTATTCCAATAACGATCTAATCATTTGTATTGTCAACGATGCTCAGCCGGAAGTTAAAAAATATTTAGATTCTAAAATTTGGCCGGACAATGTCGAAATAATAAACTTAGAATCAAGGGGAAATTTTGCCGGTGCTAATAATGCTGGTTGGAAATATCTAATTGATAAATACCCAAATCTTAAGTATTTGGGGAGTTTAAATGATGACACTATACCGAAAAATGGTTGGTTGGAAAAAATGATATTTGTACTGGAGGGTTACCCCAAAACGGCTTTAGCGATGCCAATAATGGAAACGAGCCTTGGCTTTTTAAAAACGAAAAAAAATTTTGCTTGTTGGAGATTAAAAGGCTCTGATAACATGGAGCCGATAAATAGTAAAATAAAAAATGATTCCTTCGTTTCAGCTGTTAATGGTTTTTGTTTTGTGGCTGATAAAAATGCTTTGGTTAGTGTTAATTTTTTAGATGATGAATTCAAAAATGGCTGCGAGGACCTTGATTTGGGAATTAAGTTGTTGTTGAATGGTTGGCGCATGGTTACCGTCAAAGATTCTAAGGTATATCATATTGGAGGATCATCTAGATACATAGATGGTAATAATAAAATACTTGATAATAACCATGTCATTTTAGCAAAAAAATACAGTAATGATGTAGAAAAATTTAATAATTTAAACGAGTCGGGATTTTTAATTATCAGAAAATAAACAAATATGATTTTAAAACAAATTAGTGCCATTATCAAAAACAATATTAAACTAAAAAAAGTTGGTCAAGACCTAGCTAGAGATAGTGATGGCTACTTTTTGAGCTTTGCTTTTAATTGTTTGTCCAATCAACCTAATTCTAAAATTGTCGATATTTCACTGCTGGCTATAAATCGAGCCCGTAGCGTTGATTTAAGCGATATTAATAATCGTTTTCTGGCCGAATATGCTGGTCGGATGAATAATTGGCCAGGAGAACATTATCGACTTCTTGCTGCTGTTGTTGATGTCGTAAAACCGAAAATAATTATTGAAATTGGCACACATAAAGGGGCCAGTGCTTTAGTTATGAAAAAATTTATAACTGATGATGCTAAACTGGTGACTTATGACGTGGTTCCTTGGTCTGATTTTTCGGATACTGGTTTAAAAGAGGCCGATTTTAAAAATAATTTAGAGCAACGTGTTATAGATCTTTCTGTAAAAGAAAAAGCTTTAGGGGAAAGAGCAACTTTAGAGAGTGCTGACTTAATTTTTGTAGATGCTGCTAAAGATGGAAAGATGGAACAAGATTTTTGTGATCTTTTTGATAGTTTAAAATTTAAAAACAGACCATTAATTATTTTTGATGACATTCGGATGCTAAATATGATTAAAATATGGAATGATATTAAGCATCCCAAATTAGACCTTACTTCTTTTGGCCATTGGAGCGGTACCGGTTTGGTAGAATGGATATAATATATTATATGTTCAAATTAAAAGATTTTATAAATAACACCTTTGAAAAATTATTTCCCAAAAAACCAGATTTTGGTAATATTGTGATTGGTGAGTATACTTACGGTCAGCCATTAATTTTAGATTGGACTCATAAATATAGATTGAAAATAGGTAAATTTTGTTCAATTGCCGGTAATGTTCAAATATTATTAGACGGTAACCACCGTCCGGATTGAGTGGCCACCTATCCATTTTATCTTATAGAGGGCGTGCCAAAAACAGAAGGTCACCCATCTGGAAGAGGTGATATGAATATTGGTAATGACGTTTGGATCGGTCGTAATGTTATTGTCTTGCCCGGAGTATCTATTGGCAATGGCGCGGTCGTTGGTGCGGGCTCCGTAGTTACAAAAAATGTAGAAAAATATTCTATCGTTGCAGGAAATCCTGCCCGCCCCATTAGATATCGGTTTACTTCGGAGCAAATAGAAAAACTAGAAAAGATTAAGTGGTGGGACTGGGATATTGCTAAAATCAAAAAAATGTGGATTTATTACAGTCCAATAATATTGATCTATTCATAGAAAAATTTATTAATTTAGGCTAAGTTTATGAAAATAAAAAAAGTGTCTGATTTTGATAAAGTTAATAGTGCCAAGGAAGGTTCCTTTACTTCAACGGGCGATAAATTATTAACACACAAACAAGCAGTTCGTGATTTAAGGGCCAAAAAGAATCACCCCATTGTTTTACATATTATGCCCACGGAAGTATGTAATCTGCACTGTGTTTTTTGCTCCGTGGCTCAAAGAGGAGAAGAGGGAAGGCTTTTGCCGGACCTTAAAATAAGCCAAATAAAAAGCGTGGTTAAAGAATTGAAAAAAAGGGGGTTGAAGGCCGTGATATTGAGTGGCGGCGGTGAGCCTACTATCTATCCGCAAATTAATGAGTTATTAGAATTTTTACACTCAGAAAAATTAGAAATCGGCATGATTTCTAATGGTGTAATGCTAGCTAAAAGAGTTAAATCTAAGAATTTGAATTATTTAACTTGGCTCAGAATATCTATAAATTCTCTTGACTATGTGGCAGACATTGAAATACCAAAACTTAATTCTAAAAAAACCACACTAGGTTTTAGTTATATTTGGAATCCATTAACATCTCCCAAGATAATTAAAAAAATAAAAAATAAAGTTAAACAAATATCTGCGACTAATAAAGTCGAATACATTAGATTGCTGCCGGATTGTAATTTAAGCACAGATGAATTAAAGCTAGCACATAAAAGATTAAGAAGTATTACAAAAAAACTTGGAGATCCATTTTTTCACCAATATAAAATTCATAGCACCCCGGCCGAATGTCATTTGGGGAGAGTCCATCCAGTGCTTTATACGGATGGTTATATTTATCCTTGTGATTCTCTAGTTTTGAACTCGCCCGCTGATGACAAAAAATTTCATCGAGAATATTCTCTGTGCAGATGGAATGAGGTAAGAGAATATTATAGTAAAAAAATATCCGGATCATTAATTGACACCAAAAAATGCCCACATTGTGTTTTTTGTCGTCAAAATGAATTGTTATCAGAAATTATCAATACTGAAAATAAATTGTCAAAGCCAAATAATAAACTGAAGCACATTAATTTTATTTAATATTATGATAAACCAATACGATAAAGAATATTTCGAGGATGGACAAATTACAGGCAAGTCTTGCTATTTGAATTATCACTGGATGCCAGAACTAACCATAAAAATGGCCCATAGCATAATCAAATATATTGATATTAAGGATGGTGAGACCGTGTTAGATTTCGGTTGCGCCAAAGGCTTCTTGGTTAGGGCGTTGAGAATTTTGGGTGTTGATGCTTATGGATGTGATATATCCGACTATGCTATTAGTAGTATTGATTCGGAAACTAAGCCATATTGCAAAATAATAGAAGGTGACAATATGATACCTTTTGAGAAAAATTTTGATTGGATAATAACTAAAGATGTTTTGGAGCATATAAATGAAGAAGGGGTTGATAAATTTTTAGAAGAAGTTTATAAAAAATCTGACAAAATGTTTCATGTTATTCCCTTAGCCGACAACAATGATAAATTTATAATTCCGGAATATGAATTTGACAAAACACATATATTGAAGAAGAGTTCTGACTGGTGGATAAATAAATTTAAATCTCACGGTTGGACTAACATTCTATTTAGCTATTCAGTCAAGGGAATCAAAGATAATTGGGTTAGCAAATACGAGAAAGGTAATGGTTTTTTTGTGGTAAAGAAAAATTAATTGCAAATATGGAAAATAAATTTGACATACCAATTCTCCTCCTGGTTTTTAGAAGGCCGGAAGTTACTAACAAGCTCTGGGCAGAGATTAAAAAAATAAAACCAGCCAAATTATATATTGGTTGCGATGGTCCTCGGAAAAATATTGCAGGTGAGGCCGAGAAGGTCCTCGAGGTTAAAAATATTTTTAAAGATATTAATTGGGATTGTGAAGTGAAAACATATTTTCAAGAGGAAAATAAGGGCAGCCGGGTGGCTGAAAGTTTAGCAATGAATTGGTTTTTTGATAATGTTGATGAGGGGATAATATTGGAGGATGATTGTATTCCCGCCCCAGACCTTTTTAAATACTGCCAAGAAATGTTAGAATATTATCGTTATGACGAAAGAATAATGATTATTAGCGGAAGCAATTTTCAGTTTGGAAATGTTAGAGGTGAGGGAAGTTATTATTTCTCAAAATTTCCTAATACTTGGGGCTGGGCAACGTGGAAAAGGGCTTGGAAGTCTTACGATGTCGACCTAAAAGATTTCCCTCAATTTAAAAAGAGTAAAATTATTTCTCTGGTAACTGAAAATAAAACAGCCCAGACTTATTTTTTGGATCATCTAAAGGCTGTTTATGAAAAAAAAATTGATGCTTGGGATGATCAAATTTTATTTATGTTGTGGGCTAATAATGGCCTGGGTGTCGTCCCTAATACAAATTTAGTAACTAATATTGGTGTTGGGGAGGGATCCGTAAACACCCTTGGTATTAGTAATATTAATTTTTTGCCAATTGGAGAAATTGGTTTTCCCCTGAAGCATCCAAAAGTAATGATCCCCGACTTAGTCGCCGATGAATTTATAATGAAGGTTTTTAAAATAAATACGATTAATATTTTAAGAAATAAATTTAAAATATTCGTTGTCAAAATTTTAAAAAGATTGAATGTTTATAAATTATATAAAGCTCTAAAGGATTTATAATGTTTCGAATTTAATCACTATGTTTTTAAAAATATTTTTAAATAAAATAATAAAAGAGATAAATTTATTTTTGCCGGTCTTGGCTAGTTCGGAGGACATTGAAAAAGTTTATAATTTTTTTATTTCCTACCCAGACTTTAGATTATTGACAAATTGTTCTCAGGAAACAGGCCTGAGTGTTTTGAAATGCTCCCGAATAAAAAAATATTTATATAAAAAAAGAAGATTAGGGTTATACTTTTTTGCGCCCAATACCCCGCCGCAAAAATATATGAAAGAGTATATTTTGAATAATTTTAAAAATATTTCCAATAATTCAAATATTTTAGAGGTTGGTCCAGGGGAATATCCAATTTTCGATTTTAACCATTATAAAAAATGGTATGCCATAGATAAGTTTTTTTTAAATAATACTATCAAATTTAAAAGCCAGGCCTGGGCGAAAAATAAATACCCGCTTGAAAGAATTAGAAATGGTGCTTTTGAAAATTTATCATTATCGGTTGCCAGTGATTTGGTTGGGAGCTTTGATTTAGTCGTTGGCTCTCATTCCTATGAGCATGTTCTACGGCCGATTAAATCACTAAGAGAAATTAATAAAGTTTTAAGGCCAGGCGGGATTTTAGTATTATTTGTGCCAGATGGATTTTCTAATGATATTAATGCCCAGGATCCAACGCACACTCTTTATATAAATAAAGATATGATGTTAGAATTCTTTGCCGCTGCCGGCGGTTTTAGAGATATAATAATAACCACTTTTCGGCCAAATGCCGATTTAGTGATTACTGCAATAAAAATATAGTTTTATGATTTTTCTAACTAAAAATAATCCTGGTCAATTAGGTAATCGTTTATTTCTTTATAATTTATTATGTCAATTAGCTAAAAAAAGTGGCTCTAAATATTATCATCCAGACATGAGGGACCGTAATTTGTTTTTTAATATGGAAAAAGTTGGTAAGAAGCCAGGATTTTTCTCGAGAAAAATGGTTATTACTTCGGGCCAAATTTGTGATTTGGGGCCAAGCAAGCTAATTGAATTGATAAAAACAAGCGAAGGTAAAAAGATCCACATTAAATTAGTCCCACCAATTTTAGGTGATACCTTTTTTGATTATTGTTTTTTTGACCCAAATGATTTTTTAAAGATAAAAAACGAATACCACACTGATAATTTAATTATTGGTGAAGATGTTGTTAATATTGCTTTGCATTTTCGGGGTACTGATTTTTTTGGCTGGGATATTAATGCTGTTTTAAAATCAGATTATTATATTAAAGCCTTAGAGTTCTGTTTGCAAAATTATAAAGATCGAAAAATTTATTTACATATTTTCACAGATGATTTAGAATTTGCCACCTATGTCGATACCATGAAATTTATTGATGGACTGTCGGTTACTGGAGTTATTAAGGGGGACTTGTCTAAGCCAGCAGTTTATGATTTATATAAAATGTCCCAATGTGATGTTTTAATTTCAACCCCCAGTACTTTTTCTATTTGGGGTGGAATTTTGGGAAAAAGAAAAAAAATTATTCATTGCCAGTCTTGGCTAGATTATATTGTTGCCAGAAGAGATAAATTTTGGGTTCAATTAGTGTCTGGTGGCAATGAGTATTATAACTTATGGAAAACATTTTAATATGGTTTATTTAAAAACCCTTTTTTATAGCCCAATAGAAATTAAATATTTAAAACTCAGCTTGGCCGAGGCTTTTAATTATATTGATAAGTTTATTATTTGTGAGTTTAACTATAATCATGTCGGCGAAAAACGTGATTTAATTTTTGAAAAATATCTAGATCAATTCACTAATAAGGAAAAAGAAAAGATTATATATATTGGAGCTGATATATCGCAGGAAATTAAACCAGCTAAAAATAATAGCCAGCTAGCTCATAAAAACGAACAAATAATGCGAGGTTATTTTGTTAAAAAAATTGATTTAAATGATAATGATATTGTTTTTTCAGTTGATGCCGATGAGGTGTTGTTTAATTATGTTTATCCCGAAGTTATCCGCAAATTAAGATCTAGAAGATATTTTTGGCAACCGCAAAGCTATCTCTTTCAGCTTTATCAGTTTTTTTATAAAGTTAATTATCTTTGGGAAAATAATAAATTTATTGCTCCAGTTGCTTGTTTGGCGAAATTTTATAAAAACAGATATCCCGGGCAGTGGCGCTATCAGGGTAAATTATATCCCGGTTACTCTGGCTGTCATTTTTCTTGGTGTCTGACAATTTTAGAGATGATTGATAAAATTAACGCTTATGCCCATCAGAGCAATTTCGCTCATTTGGCTAAGACTGAAATCTTGGAAGCTGCTATAAGGGATAAAAAATATCCATTTGATGACAAAGTAGATTTTAAAATTAAAGTTTTAAATATTAATCTAGATAAAAAGTATTATCCCGTTTCAATATATAGCCAGTTGAATAGTTTTAAAGATTTAATAGTTTAAATATGAAAATTGGTATTGTTACAACCTGGCAAGAGAGGGGGGCGGCATATGTGTCAAAGCAATATCGGGATATCTTAAAAAAAGATAATGAAGTTTTTGTTTATGCTAGAGGGGGAGAAAAATATGCTATTGGTGACCTAATTTGGGATAAAAATTATGTTACTTGGGGTAAAAAAATACCAATTCATATGCCCCAGGCAATTGATCTGAATGATTTTAAAAAATGGCTTATAAAAAATAAAATTGATCTAGTTTTTTTTAACGAGCAGCAGTGGTGGGATCCAATACTGTTGTGCCAAGATTTGAATATTAAAACTGGAGCATATATTGATTATTACACCAAGGAAACTGTGTCATTTTTCGAAGTTTATGATTTTTTAATTTGTAATACTCGTCGGCACCTAGAGGCGTTTAAATGGCACCCCCAAGCTTATTATATACCGTGGGGTACAGATATTCAATTATTTAAAGCTAAAAATCTATCAGCAGTTGAAAATTCAAGAATAACCTTTTTCCATTCCAGTGGTATGAGCCCAGAAAGAAAGGGCACTGATATTTTAATAAAAGCTTTTTCTAATTTAAGTGGATCCAAAAAACTAATTATTCATACTCAGACTGACTTAGAAGAATCGCTACCCAATTTAAAAGATTCAATAAAAAAAATGAGGAAGGGCGGGTTGTTGGAGATTATAAACAAAGAGATTTCAGCTCCTGGCCTGTATCATTTAGGTGATGTTTATGTTTACCCGTCACGTTTAGACGGAATCGGTTTGACTATTTGTGAGGCTTTAGCTTGCGGGCTGCCGGTTATTACCAGCGATAATGCCCCCATGAACGAATTTGTCGATAATTCTAATGGCCGTTTGGTTAAAATTGAAAAGTATGGAGAAAGAAGCGATGGCTACTTTTGGCCGCTTTGTGAGGTTAACCAAGACTTATTAACTTCAGCCATGCAATATTATATTGATAATTTTAAAGTTATTTCTGGTTTTAAAAATAATGCTCGAAAATCAGCTGAAGCCAGATTTGATTGGAGTAAAAATAGTCTTAATTTGAGCCACTTATTTAGAGACTCTAAGGTCATAGAAAAGTCCGAAGAATTAATTAATAAAGTTAGGTTTTTTGAAAAAAAGCGTAGCAATATTGCGACAAAAATATATAGAAGATATCCTTGGTTGTTTAAACCGTTTTCCTGGTTTTGGCCTATTATAAAAAATTTTTATATTTCAAAGAAATAATATGAAAAAAAAATTTTTGTTAGTCTTTGGTACTCGCCCAGAAGCTATAAAACTAGCCCCATTGTTTTTTGAGCTCAAAAATAATTTCAAATTTTTTGATGTCAAAATCTGTCTTACCTCTCAACACAAGCAGATGCTTTATCCAATTATGGATTTTTTCGGTATTAAATCAGATTTTGATTTAAGGATAATGAAAAAAAACCAAACTCTTTTTGATGTTACTTCTCGGGTTTTAATTGGTATGGACAACGTTTTAAGAAAATATTCTCCCGACGTTGTAATTGTCCAGGGGGATACCACTTCCGCCTTGGTCGGAGCTCTGGCAGCTTTCTATAAAAAAATTAAAGTAGCTCATCTTGAGGCCGGTCTCAGAACTCACAATAAATATTCACCTTTTCCGGAAGAAATTAATAGAATTTTGGTAAGTAGATTAGCCGATTATAATTTTGCCCCCACTGCTTTAGCCGTTAAAAATTTGCAATCTGAGGGTGTTAGAAAAAATACCTGGATGGTTGGAAACACTGTGATTGATTCTTTGTTTCTTACTCTGAATAAAATAAAAAAAGGTCATTTGGATTCTAAATTTATCAAAAATTTTACTAATATAGATTTTTCTAAAAAAATTATATTGGTGACCGGTCATCGTCGAGAAAATTTTGGTAGACCACTAAATAACATTTGCAAGGCTCTAAAGGAATTAGCTATTAAATATCCAGGGCTGGAAATTATATATCCCGTACATTTAAATCCTAATGTTTCCGCTCCGGTTAATAAAATATTAGGAAAAATTAATAATATTCATTTGATAAAACCACTGGATTATCCAGAATTTGTTTGGTTGATGAATAAGTCTTACTTGATCATAACCGATTCTGGCGGGGTACAGGAAGAAGCTCCAGCCCTAGGTAAGCCAGTTTTAGTAACTCGCGAGGTGACGGAAAGACCAGAGGGAATTAAGGCTGGAACAGCCAAGTTAGTTGGTAACGACAAGTATACTATTATTAAAGAAGTAACAAAATTATTGAATAATAAGGATTATTATTCTAGTATTTCTAGAGCTGTTAATCCTTATGGAGATGGCTTGTCTAGCCAGAAAGTAGTTAAAATTCTAAAAAATAATTAATTTATTTATGTTGGCTCCAATTGCCTTATTTGTATACAATCGGCTTCATCACACCAAAAAAGTGATTGAGGCTTTAAAAAAAAATACCTTAGCCCCAGCCACTAGTCTGATTATATTTTCTGATGGCCCAAAAAATAATGAAGACAGTTTGAAAAAAGTCGCAGAACTGAGAGAGTATATTTATACTATTAGTGGCTTTAAAAGCGTTGAAATTATTAAAAGGTTGGAAAATATGGGATTGGCCAGATCTATTATTTCTGGTGTGACGGGAGTGATTGAAAAGTATGGCCAAGTGATTGTCGTGGAGGATGATTTAATAACATCCCCCCACTTTTTGAAGTATATGAACGACGGTTTAGAAATTTATAAAAATGATAATAAAGTTATTAGTATTCATGGCTATGTCTATCCAGTCAAGGAGCAACTACCAGAAACTTTTTTTTTGAAGGGTGCTGACTGTTGGGGCTGGGCGACATGGAAAAGAGGTTGGGATCTGTTTGAGGCCGATGGCCAAAAATTATTACGCGAATTAGAGGTTAAAAAATTAATTAAAGAATTTGATTTTGATAATTCTTATCCATACACTAAAATGCTTAGAGATCAGATTCGTGGTAATAATAATTCATGGGCAATCCGATGGTATGCTTCCGCCTTTTTGAAAAATAAACTCACCTTATATCCTGGCAAATCATTAATTGCTAACATTGGTTTCGATGGTAGCGGAACTCATTGCGGTAGCGAGGAAGGTTCCAATCAAGCGGTTCAAATCGAGAACATTAGTGTTGATGTATCCAGGATTGAAATTAAGGAAGATGTCAAAGCCAGGACTATTATTACTAAATATTTTAGAAAAAATTATAGCTTGCTTCCAAAGATTTTAAGATATTTAAAAAATCCCAGAAATTTATTAAAAACAATCAAGCAAAAATTAAATAACTAAGATATGATTAATAATTTTTGCACTCTCTTCGACCGCAATTATTTTTATAAGGGCTTAGCCATGTATAATTCCTTGGTAGCTAATTGTTCTAAAGATTTTAATCTTTGGATTTTGTGTATGGATGATATGGCCTATGAGCTTTTGCAAAAAATGAATCTGCCTCATATAAAATTGGTGTCATTAAATGAATTTGAAAGTCCGGAGTTGTTAAAAGCCAAGAAAGAAAGAAGTGTCGCCGAATATTCTTGGACCTGCGCCTCTAATTTTATCTGGTTTTTGATACAGCAAAACAGGGAATTGGAAATGATAATCTATTTGGATGCCGATTTGTATTTTTTTTCTGACCCCCAGACTTTAATTGATGAATTGGGTGATGGTGATGTAATGATTACCGAGCACCACTATACTAAGAAATATGATCAGGCGGCGCTGAGCGGGAAATATTGCGTCCAATTTATGGTATTCAAAAACAATCCCAATGGACTAGCCATTCTTGATTGGTGGAGAAGCTCTTGCTTGGAGTGGTGCTTTGATCGCCTGGAAAATGGCCGTTTTGGCGATCAGAAATACCTGGATGATTGGACTACTCGCTTCAAAGGAGTGCACGAATTACAGAATTTAGGCGGTGGCGTGGCCCCTTGGAATGTGCAGCAATATGATTTTTCTATTAATGATAATAAAATTTTTGGCCGTACTAAAAAAACTGGTGATGTTTGGCCTTTAGTTTTCTATCATTTTCATAGTTTCTGCCTGATATCACCAACTAAGTATTTGGCAGCGCGCCGTTATGATATTTCTAAAAATGTTCAAGCATTAATTAACGAACCGTACTTCAAGGCTTTGCAAAACAGCATTGATTTTGTAGAAAAGTTTATGCCCGGTTTTAATTTTGGCTACAAATCAGTCTCTATTCAGGAACGTTTAATTTCCCGGCTATCTCGCTTTGGTTTTGTTAAATTAATTAAAAACAAATTATATGGTCAAAAAAATAAAGGTTAAAAACTCCGGCATTATTAAGTTAAAATTCTTCAATGATTTTCCTGACGGTAATTTAGTCATTGGAGAGTCAAAAAAGAGCGTGCCGTTTGATATTAAGCGCATCTATTATATCAACAACCTATTTAACAAAAAGGCTAAGCGGGGCCATCATGCCCACAAGAAGCTTGATCAGATTATCTTTTGTATTAACGGCAGTTTTGTACTTAATTTGGATGATGGCAAGAATAAGCAGAAGATTGCTTTAAATGATCCTTGCTACGGTGTTCGCTTAGGCCCACTGCTTTGGCACACTATGGAGAAATTTTCTTCCGACTGCGTCATATTAGTTTTGGCTGACGATTATTACAAGGAAAGCGATTATCTGAGAAATTACGATGAATTTAAGAAATATTTAAATAATAAAAAATAATATGGAAATCAAGTTTAACGATTTTCAAAAACAATACAAAGTTCATCACCGGAAATTCAATAAAGCCATTAAGGCGGTCCTGGATTCCGGTTGGTATATCTTAGGTAAGCAGGTGCTTAACTTTGAAAAAGACTTCGCCGCCTATATTGGCACTAAGCATGCTATTGGTGTGGCTAATGGCATGGAGGCTCTCCAAATTGCCTTGCTAGCCCTGAATATCGGTCCCGGAGATGAGGTTATTACCACTAGCCACAGCGCGGCGGCCACTGCCTTAGCTATTATCTCTGTGGGGGCTAAGCCGGTCTTTGTGGATATTGATGAATATTTTCATATAGATGCTGAGAAAATTGAAGCGGCGCTTAGCGGCAATACTAAGGCTATTATCCCAGTCCATCTTTATGGCCAAAGCGTTGATTTAGACGCCATCCTGGCTATTTGCAAAAAACATAATATTCATCTGGTTGAAGATTGTGCCCAAGCTCATGGCGCTTTGTATAACAAAAAAAAGGTAGGATCATTCGGTGTTATTAATTGCTTCAGCTTCTATCCCACCAAAAATTTAGGCGCTTTCGGCGATGGCGGTGCCATCACTACCGATGATGACGCTCTTTACGAAAAGATTTTGCAGCTCAGAAACTACGGCCAGAAGAATCGCTATGAACACGAATCATATGGCTTAAACAGCCGTTTGGATGAAATTCAGGCTGCCATTCTGTCTGTGCAGTTGGAATATCTTGATAAGAATAATAAAGTTAGACAGAAACTGGCCGACCTTTACCATAATAATTTGAAAAAAGTTAAAGAAATAAAATTACCTCAGACTAGAAAAAATTGTCAGTCGGTTTTTCATCTATTTGTAATTGAAGCTGAAAATCGAGACGGTTTGGCAGACTATCTAAAATCTAAAGGCATTGCTACCCTTATTCATTACCCAATTCCAATTCATAAGCAACCATGTTTTGCCAAATACACCTCCTCTTTGCCAATTCTGGAGGATGAAGTTAGGGTTATTTTGTCTTTACCAATTCATCCATTTTTAGCAAAAAAAGAGGTGAATTATATTTGCGAAAGTATTAAGGAATTCTATAAATAGTTTTATGAAATTTTCTATCATCACCCCCAGCTACAACAGCGCCAAAACCATTTCAGACACCATTAACAGTATTATTAACCAGACCCACAAAGACTTGGAATATATAATTATAGATGGTCTGTCCCGAGATAATACTGTTGATATTGTGCGAAAATATCAAGACAATAACCAAATTAAATTAGTTTCCGAAAAGGATGCCGGCATTTATGACGCCATGAATAAAGGGGTCAAAATGACCACCGGTGATATTGTGGGAATATTGAATTCCGATGACTTCTATTATAATGATGATGTTTTAAATAAGGTTAACAAAGTCTTCGAGTCTGACGACAGTATTGATGCCGTCTATGGTGATTTGGTCTACGTTGATCAGGATGATATCACTAAACAGACCAGGTATTGGCGGAGCGGGGAATATAATGAGAAAAATATTAATTGGGGCTGGATTATGCCGCACCCGACTGTCTTTATCAGAAAGCGAGTCTATGACCACTCGGACAAAATATTTGATACGCAATTTTCCATCGCCGCCGACTATGAATTACTGTTGAGATTATTGAAAGTCAATAAAATCAAGGTTCATTATTTACCGGAAATAATTACCAAGATGCGAGCCGGCGGAACCAGCGGCCGGGATTTGAAGCACCGGATCAGAGGCTGGAAAGAATTACGTCTGGCTTGGACCGTTAATCATCTCCGGGTTCCATCTCTGTTTATCGTCAGGAGAGTCCTGGGTAAGGTGGGCCAATTTCTGTCACGACCTCAAGCCAAATAAATTTAGCCCAATAAAAAAGCCCGGTTCTATTTGGAATCAGGCTTTTTGTTTTTTAGATTTTTCGGATTAAAGGTGCGTAGCGGGAGTATTGTTTTCGTTTTCGAAGGTAACAGGCATGTAGCCAATTAGGATCATTCCTTTAGAGCAAACTAGGGCATGCTCTTCATGTGGTTCAAAGGAAAACATAATTGGACCAGAAAGTGGGGTTGTTTGTAAACCTTTCTTTTCAGACCAGGTGTTAACAACACATGAACCGACGGCTAAGAAAAATCCTTCGGCATGGGGGCGGTACTGCCGGCCCAGAGTTATCCCCTCTTCTTTGACGCAGAGTATTTTAGCTTCTGTGACATGGGGAAAATCGGCTGGTGGCCTAAAGGCTGTTAAATCACGCCTGGCATCACTATGATGGTCGGCGGCTTCGAATCTTTTCATGGTACTATTGCTTTTAGTCGTCATTGAATTATGACTATTGAGTTATAGCATGATATATGGTGATTGTCAATAAAAAGAGATTTTATCTTTTGTTTATCAATACTTTATCCCTGATTAACCCGGTTGTTAGTATAATAGGCTAATAAGATTTGAGCTTATTATCAAGCGAGTCTAAAATGTGTTTTATCTAGCAAAAACCCCCGATTTTAGGGGGGGGTAATTGTCTGGTCGGATTAATGGTTACATTTGAAAATTATTTTTTACTATTGATTTATTTTATTTTTCATTATATTATAAAAACAAAGGTATTATTGGCAAAAAATGCCAATTTACCAAAATCTTTTTAAACATATCTGTTTAAAAAGATACTAAGTTTTTAAACATATATGTTTATGAAAAATATTAAAAAAGGTCTACAAATTGAGCAGTTAGATCGAAAAATCAAGTCTTTCGGTAAATTAGAACCTGAAATGCCGGCCACTGGCTGGATCTATGCCACCAGAACCGCCCTAGGAATGTCTTTAGAGCAATTAGGCAAGAAAATGGGCATGACCGCTCAGGGGGTTAAGGGCTTAGAGCGGAGAGAGCAGGAGGGTTCGCTTAGTTTAAAAAATCTAAAGGAAGTTGCTCGGGCTCTGAATTTAAAATTAGTTTATGGCTTTTCCGCTCCGGAAAAAAGTCTGAATAAGATGATTAAAAACCGAGCGCGCTCTGTGGCGGAGAATATCGTTTTACGAGTTGACAGAACAATGCAACTCGAAAAACAGGCTAACTCCCCAGCCAGAATTAAGAAGGCGATAAAAGATCGGGCCTCTAAAATTACTGCTAATCAACCAAGGTATTTATGGGATTAAATTTGGACTACAATTATCTTGACGGACAATCTCCTTTAGACGAAGAAGAAGTGGCCGAATTAAAAATAAAAAGTATTTCAACCCGAGAGGAGTTAGATGAATTTGAACAGCAGAATATTGAAACGGCCATGGAGTGGTTGTTTAAGCAAAAGGTCTCAGCTTCCAAATTGCTCACGGAAAAATTTGTTAAAGATTTGCATCGGCAAATGTTTGGCTCGGTTTGGTCTTGGGCTGGACAATTTCGGCAGTCTAATAAGAATATTGGAGTTGATAAGGCCGTGATTAGCATTGAGTTAAAGAAGCTGCTTGACAACTGTTCTTATTGGATTGAAAACAAAACTTTTCCGGAGGAAGAAATCGCTATTAGATTAAAACATCGCCTAGTCTCTATTCATCCTTTCCCTAACGGCAATGGGCGACATTCTCGTTTAATGGCTGATACTATTATGGAAAAGGTCTTCCTCAAACCGTCTTTTTCTTGGGGCAGAGGAAGTGTTGAGACTATTGATAATAATCGTTCGGATTATATTAAAGCGGTTCGAGAGGCCGATCAAGAAAATTTTGAATTGTTATTAAAATTTGCCAAATCTTAGTTTAATTTGCATTCGTGTCATATTTTACAACATATCATGTAGAATATGACATCAGTATATAAAAAGCGGACATTTAATTGTCCGCTTTTTAAGTGTAATATTTATTCTTAGTCTACTCCTTAAACTCCCAGCCGAAATCAGCTTTCAGAGTCTCTTTAGCGCCCTCGGCGAAAGAGCGGGGGGCGAAACTCGGCATAATCTGCTTAAGGCGGGTGATGTCAGTGCGTTTTTCCATAGTGCCGTCCGGTTTGGTGGCGTCCCAGCTGATATCCGCTTTGTAGTCCATCACTTCTTCCAGGATGGCAATAAACTTCTTGATGGAATAATCAAAGCCGGTACCGATATTGACTATCTCCGCTTCGTTGTAATTATTCATCAAATAGATGCAGGCATCAGCGGTATCATCAACGTAGAGAGCTTCGCGTCTTGGCGTACCGGTACCCCAGAAGACGAGGGGAGTACCGTCCTTCTTGGCGTTAACAAACTTCTGGATGAGGGAAGGAATCATATGGCCGTTTTGCAGATCATAGGTATCGTTTGGTCCGTACATATTAGTCGGCATGACGGAAATGGCATTGATATTGTATTGTTTACGGTAGAGTTCACAAGCGACAACCCCTAAGCCTTTAGCGACCGCATAGCCCTTGTTAGTCTCCTCTAGTTTTCCAGCCATGAAACGATCTTCGTTAATCGGCTGTGGATTCTCTTTGGGGTAAATACAGGTAGAACCAGTATAGAGGATTTTAGTCTGGGGACTATAGTCTTTTATCGCTTCCATGATGTTTAAGATCATGATGGAGTTTTTGTAGAGAAAATCTGCCGGGCGAGTCATATTACCGTAGACGCCCCCCACCAAACCGGCAACCATAAAGACGAACTCCGGTTGTTTAGTTTTGAAGTATTCTTCTACTCGGGGCTTGTTTAAGAGGTCCACCTCGGAGCTTTTAGGGGCGGAAACGTCACTATAGCCCTGCTTAGTGAGACAACGGACTAGGGAGCTGCCCACTAGGCCGCTACCGCCGAAAACTGTGATTTTGCTGTTACTGTTCATGTTATTTTTTTATTTTATCTAATTCGGCGCTAACCATTATCTTTACTAGTTCTTCGAACTTCACTTTCGGTTCCCAGCCTAATATCTTTTTGGCTTTAGTGGCATCGCCTAAAAGCAATTCCACTTCAGCCGGCCGGAAGTACTTAGGATCAATTTCAATAATGATTTTTCCAGTTTTTCGGTCAATGCCTCTTTCATTAATACCTTCACCCTCCCAAGCAATATCCATATCTAACAGTTTGGCGGCCACTTCCACAAATTCGCGCACGCTGTGGGTTTCACCGGTAGCTAGAATATAATCATCAGGTTTTTCTTGCTGGAGCATGAGCCACATGCCGTAGACATAGTCTTTGGCATAGCCCCAATCGCGTCTGGCCTCCAGGTTTCCTAGGTAAAGTTTTTCTTGCTCACCGCGCTTGATCTTGACCAGCGCTTCGGTAATTTTTTTGGTGACGAAGGTCGAGCCTCGGCGGGGACTTTCATGATTGAAGAGGATGCCAGAGACGGCAAAAAGGTCATAGCTCTCGCGGTAGTTCTTGGTAATCCAATGAGCGTACAGCTTAGCGACGCCGTAAGGGGAGCGGGGGTAGAAAGGAGTGTTTTCAGTTTGAGGGTTCTCTTGCACCTTGCCGAACATCTCCGAGGATGAAGCTTGATAAAACTTAGTTTTGAGCCCCTTTTCTTTGATGGCATCTAAAATACGCAAGGTTCCGATACCGGCGGTCTCGGCGGTATATTCCGGAATATCAAAACTGACTCGGACGTGGCTTTGCGCACCGAGATTGTAGATCTCATCCGGTTTAATTTTGTCGAGCAGGCGAGAAACATTGCTAGAATCGGTCAGGTCACCGAAGTGCAGGAAAAATTTGGCATTATTTTCATGAGCATCTTGATAGATGTGGTCAATACGGGCGGTGTTGAAGGACGAAGAGCGGCGAATGATGCCGTGAACTTCATAGCCTTTTTCTAGTAGTAATTCCGCTAAGTAGGATCCGTCTTGTCCGGTTACACCGGTGATGAGCGCTTTTTTCATATGGTTATTAACTATCTTCCTTGATGGGCAATGATAGTCTTTAGGGTTTTTAAAATAATCGTGGCATCTAAATAGAGGGAACGATTTTTGATATAAAATAAATCATGTTGCAACTTTTTAATGGTGTCAGCCACGGAAGCGGAGTGATATTCGCCGGAAATCTGATCCCAACCGGAAATACCCGGTTTGACTAAGGTGCGGATATCAAAGAAGGGCACGTTTTCTTTCAGCTCGGCAATGAACTCCGGTCTCTCAGGACGAGGACCGATAAAGCTCATCTGTCCCTTGATGATGTTGATTAGTTGAGGGATTTCATCCAGGCGGGTCTTTCTCATTATCTGTCCTACTTTAGTGATACGTTTGTCGCCCTCTACTGTCAGGGCATAATTATTATTCTCCGTGCGCATGGTGCGGAACTTATACATCTTGAAAGGAATATTATTTTTACCCATGCGATACTGGGTGAAAAATACCGGGCCCGGACTGCTGAGTTTAATAGCCAGAAGAACCAGGGGCCAGAAGGGAATTGTTACCAAAAGCATAATACTAGCTAGAATCAAATCAAAACTTCTTTTGAAAAATTCAAAAATCTTTTTGTCGGCTAAATCCAGATTTTCCAAGAACCAAGATTGTCCGATAATCTCGAGTGGTACCCGGCCGGTAATCTTTTCGTAGAAGTGGGGCAGGGTGGTGTAACTAATACCAAGGGGCAGGCAGTTAAAGAGACGTTTGCGCAGTTCCGGGGAGTTATTGATATCTCGCGCTAAAATGATATTGGTAATTTTGTATTTGGAACTCAACTCTTCCAGCCCGTCGTTTTCATTGAAAGTGTCGACCAGCCCTTGAAGTTCTGAGTCAATTGTCTCACCGTCTCCGAGGATAATAAATTTAATATCATAGCCCATGTGGGGGTTGGATTTAAATTCCTTGAGGAGTTCGCCTAAGTGGGGGTGATAGCCGATAACGCCCAAATTATTTTTCGGTAGACGGTTTTTGAGAATGTAGGCAAAGAGGAAGCGCCAGCTTAAAAACAATACGGAAAAGACGCCGGCAAAGATAGCCAGGTTAGTTTTAGGGGAAAGGTTGTTGTAGGGGAAGAGGTAGAAGAAAACAATGGACAGGAGGAGGGCAAAAACCAGGGCCTTAAGGTAATTTTCGACAAAACGACCCTTGTGGCTAAAGGTTTTGAGGTTATAGAGATTGCCGATATAGAAGGCTAAAAACCAAACCAGGAAGATCCAGCTAAAAGCAAAGCTGTTTTGCTCCCATATTTCTGGCTTAGGTTCGCTAAAATAACGCAAACAGAGGGTTAAATAGAGCGCCCCATAAAAGAGGGCGCCGTCGCCTAAAACCAAGGCAATTTGTTTTAATTTGGACTTTATCATATAATACTATTATAACAACTTAAAACTTAAAATCAAGCCAACTATGCAGCCAAAAACTTATCTGGCCATTTTGAAATATGGCCTTTATAGCTCTTTTTTGACCTTCTTTTTTCTCTTTTCCAGTCTCTTGTTCCCCTATATTACCTCTAAACAGATCTCCTTTAACATTCTAATGGAGGTTTTGGCGGTTTTCTGGGTACTTTTGATTGTCACCTATCCGGAATATCGCCCCAAGCGAAATTATTTGACCTGGGGAATTCTGGCCTATTTCTTGGCGGTCGCCGTTTCGGCTATCTTCGGGGTCGATTTCAATCTCAGTTTTTGGGGTAACGCCGAGAGAATGTTGGGCCTCTTCCATTTACTTCATTTCTTCCTCTTCTATTTAATTTTGATTACAGTGATGCGTACCCAGGAAGATTGGAATCGCTTGTTTGATGTTTCTATCGCTACCGCCGTCGCTATCACCATTTATGGTCTAATGAAGGCTTATCCGGCCTCCACTATTGGTAATGCCGCTTATGTCGCCGGACTGATGATTTTCAATTTTTGGTTTGCCCTCTGGCGAATTTTCTCTTGCCAGGATTGGTGGCAGAGAAGTATTTATATTCTGGCGGCCTTCTTGGTGATGGTCGGTTTCGTCAAGGCTGATATTTCCGGTGCTCAAGCCGGTTTAGTAATTGGTCTCGGTGTGATGGGCTTAGTATTTTTCTTTGTGCAGAAGAGTAAGAAGATTAAAATCATTGGTGGTCTGGTAATGGCGCTCTTAGTCTCTCTTTTAGTTATTCTTTTTGCTTTCCGTTCCAATCCCGTGTTTGATAATACTAAGATGGGTGAAATGCTTCGCGCCTTCTCGTCCAACAATGTGACCTTAAATACTCGTTTAATTTCTTGGCATGCCGCTTGGTTAGATTTTCACAATCATCCGATTTTGGGCGTCGGTCATGGTAACTATGCCACTATTTTTGACAAGTACTTTACGCCGAATTTCTACAACTACACTCCAAATGAAACTTATTTCGACCGGGCTCATAATAATATCGTGGATATCGTTTCCACTACCGGCCTCTTGGGTCTGTTAGCCTATCTCTCCATTTTTGTGGCCGTCTTCTACTATCTGATTAAAGCCTTTAAACAGAAGAAGATTAATACTTGGCAGTTAGCCACTCTCTTGGGTCTAATTATGGCCTATTTCGTACAGAATTTAGCCGTCTTCGATTCTATGGTGACTTACGTGTCACTCTTTGCGCTCCTAGGTTTTGTCTATTATCTTTATCATCAAGATCAAATGACGGAAATTAATGCCAAAAAGTCGGCCATTTCCGATGAGAAGGAATTAGGCTTGTGGGTGATAATGATTATTGTCGCTTTGATTTTCATTAATCGCTTTAATGTTCGCGGCTTCCAGATGTTGAGCGGCACCATTGATGGCTATCAGTATGTGGCCAATGGTCAAATTGTGGCCGGCACCGACCTCTACAAAAAAGCCCTAGCTAAAGAAGCGGGCTATAATCGTGATAGTCGAGGCAGTTTGATTAATTTGATTTCCGGTAACCCCCGCGCCTTGTTGTCTTTGCCCCGAGAAGATGCCAACAATGTTTTGGCGTATGTAGTTGGTCTCGCTGACAAGAGCGTCAATTACAACCCTAATGATAGCTTGCTCGAAACTCAACTGGCTAAAATAGCCAACATTGCCGCCCGTTTCAACTACGAAGACATGACTAAGTTCAATGATTACTCCAGCATTTCCGTCTCGGCAATTGAAGCGGCAATCGCTGCCAGTCCGGACAGATTCCCGCTCTATTATCTGCAGTCGGAAATTTATATGACTCGCGGTGAGAAGGATAAAGGGGTGGCCGCTCTCAAAAAAGCGATTGAACTCAAACCGGATTACGCCGAAGGTCATTGCAACTTGGCTAAGCTCTACTTCTTCTTCAAGGATTATGATCCCGCCTACAATGAAGCTTGGACTTGCGCCAAGATGGACGGCATCAATTTACTGGGTACCGGAGATCTGGTTAATAAGACAATGGAGTATTTCCGCGGGAAAGGCGACAAGGAGAGCACTCAATTCTTCCAGGACTACTTAGATTCCCAAAAGAAGCCGGCCGCAGTGCAATAATTAGTTAATAGGATAGATGGAAACCCGGTTATAAAACCGGGTTTTTTGTTATTATTATATTTTAGCTAATATTAGAGATAATGACAATTTTAATATTAAAATTGTAACATGAACTTGCAATTTTAATATTAAAATTGCAATGTTGACTTGCAATTTTTAAAGATACCTGCTATTATTAGTGGTAGTTATCAATTAAGCTAAAAATATGACTATTTTTCAAAGAAGAATTAAGCCCCAAATTATTGAACGACTTTTCCAGGGCAAAATCATTATTATTTACGGCGCCAGACAGGTTGGCAAAACCACTCTGGCTAAGAATATTTTAAAAGAACAGGAGACTCTGGGTAAAAGAGGCGCCTATCTTAATTGTGAGCTGGACTCAGTTCGTAGCGCTTTGATGATTAAGGAAACCGAAAGGTTGCGTGATTTTTTAGGCCAGAATGATCTGATTGTTCTAGATGAGGCTCAAAATATTCCAGACATCGGTAAAATTCTTAAAATCGTTCATGATGAGATTCCTGAAATTCAAATTATTGCCACCGGTTCGTCCAGTTTTGATTTAGCTGATAAAACTGCCGAGCCGTTAACCGGTCGCAATTTTTCCTTTACTCTTTATCCGTTGTCGGTTTCAGAAGTAATTGCTTCGGAGAAGTTAGGGGAGATTGGGCTAGAGGCCAAATTAAAGCAAATAATTCGTTTTGGTTCATACCCGGAAGTATATTCCATTGCCGATGAAAAAACTAAGATTGAACACTTAAATGCTATTGCCTCCGATTATCTCTATAAAGATATTTTGAAATTTGAAGGAGTAAAGAAAGCCTCAGTGATTACGGATTTGCTAAAATTATTAGCTTTGCAATTAGGCCAGGAGGTTTCCATTCACTCCCTATCAAATTCTTTGGGGATTGGACGTCTAACGGTTGAAAAGTATATTGATATTTTGGAAAAATCTTTTGTGATTATTAGACTTCGCCCGCTATCGCGTAATGCTTATCGTGCTGTCAGTAAAAAAATTAAAATTTATTTTTGGGATTTAGGTTTGCGCAATAGCTTAATTCAAAATTATAACACCCCCGATGCCCGTGATGATATTGGCGGCTTATGGGAAAATTTTTGTGTTGTTGAAAGACTAAAACATAATAGTGACAGCAAATTCTATGCCAACAGTTATTTTTGGCGATCATATTCCGGCCAAGAGGTTGATTATGTAGAAGAATCAGGTGGACATTTCAAGGCCTTTGAATTCAAGTGGGGTGTTAGCCGGAGCGTCAAAACGCCACAAGATTTTCTAGATAATTATGAAGCTCGGGTTCAGAAAATTAATCCTGGTAATTACTTGGAGTTTGTAAACAAAGACTAAATTTAAGTTCTATAGAAAACCGTCCATTTTGGGCGGTTTTTTGTTTTTGTTCAACCAGGAAAAATTTATGATTATTTTAGGTTGCCTAGAGCTGCTTCTTGCTATGATAGAAACGTTAATTATTAGTTTGCCCGATCTCGCGCGAATTAGGCAAACTAAAAATATTATTTTATGAAAAAAATAGAGAGTTGGGTTCGTAGTTTTTTAGCTTTCGGAGCTCGTCACAAATTAACAATGATCTTAGGACTTAGTTTGTTGCTAATTATCCTAAGTATTTTTTATGGCATGGTCTATGGCAAGCTGTGGTTGAAATTACCGGAATCGATTAAGGCGCAGGTAGCTATTAATCGTCTAGGGCTTAGTAGCTACAATAATCCGGTTTGCCATGAGACCTGCTTTTATGAGCGGCAGTTGTATAAACAAATTATTGCCGAAAATTTAGCTGTCGACAAAGTTAACCTTAAGGTCAAGAACTTGATTCTGGCCGAAGATAATAATTTAGATTTTCGTTTAGAGTTGTTGGATGTTTTTTCTCTGCGGAGAGATTTGAAAATCCCGGATTACTTAGAGGAGTATTTAACCAGTGGCTCGGAGCCTAAGGTAAAAGATAAAATTAAGGAATTTTTTGTGACTGATCCGGTTTCAGTTGACGAGTTGCTGCTTCGTTTTGACACGGCTTCTTCCAGTGCGGATCGGGTTGAGATTCTCCGTTTGTTGCAAGAAAAATCTGATTCTGCACTAGCTGACTTTTATTGGGATTTGATTAGCACTAATCCCGATTTGAAAATAAAGAGCGGTGCTTTATCGGCCTTGAGCAATTTATTGCCGAGTGAGTCTTACGTCACGGTTGATTTTCTGTCGAAGATCAAAAAAACAATTTTGGCGGCGGATACCAACCGCTATTTGCGTAAGGAGGTCGTGATGTTGCTGGGAAGCTATTTGCCGGTGCAAGAAAAAACCGTAACAGAAATTCTAGAGGAGCTTTATAACAATCAATCGGCAGTTGATAAGTTTAGTCGTTTGTTTGTAGTTGATATTTTAAATCGGTCGAGCGCCAGCAGCTACACCAAACCGGAAATTAGTGCGAGCGAGTGGCAAGAGTATCGTGATCACAACAGTTTATGGGGAAATGAGTAATTTGTGGGATTAGTCGGAGGTCCGACTATGATTGATAATAGAAAATAAGCCGTTATTTTATGAGTAGAAAAATTAAATGGCTAGTTTGTTTTGGAGTCTTGGTTTGGGGCTTATTTCTAGGCTCTAAGCCGGTTTCGGCGATGCCGCTGGGGACATTGCTGTATCGGACTTCTTGGCGCAATGAAGCTTATGGTTACACTTCTAAAGATTTATTAGTAATTGGAAGCAAAGGTTTGATTACCGACCTTTATACCGGTCATGTCGGTATGTATATTGGTAAGGAAGACGGCATTGACTATATTGCCGAAGCGTTACCGAGTGGACTAGTAAAGATGCCGGCGAAGTATTTTTTGAATACTCGAGCTGGAGAGAAATTAATTGGCGCTAAGATCCCGAAAAATATTACCGAGGAACAGCGGGAAAAGGTGGTGTCGCTGGCGCGGAATTTGGTTAACGCCAAAATGAAATATGATTTTGATTTTAGGCATCAGAAGGGATCGGAGAGCGGCCAGTGGACTTGTGTGGGTTTTACCGAAAAGATTTATGAGAGTGCCAATACCACTAATGCTAGTGATTTAACAACTTTAGTTTATAATCCGGATGAGTATGGTATTGATATTACGCCAGATGGATTTGATAATAGCAGCGTCTATAATTCTAAGACGGGTGATGTTTTTTCGAGCACTAAAGAGTTTTCCAAAATTACTCGCCGCCGCCAAATTCTGTTGCCGGCCCCGGAGATTATCGGCTATGATGCCGGGCTGGAAAATGGTTTGGACCGCTACTTCTTCGTACCCTATACTCAGTTTCTGCAACCGACCTTAGAAAATGTGGCCGTTGATATTAATTTGGAAAGTGATTTTGATGACGAGACTATTAGAGGAAAGACGCCGCAATTAGCCTTGCTTTTTAAGTGGAGCTTAGTTAATAATCCCAGTTCAACTATTAGGCAGGTGGCGACGGTAATTAAGGACAAGTTTTTATCTTTGTTTAAAAAGCAGACGGCCTTGGCAGTGTCGGTTTTAGATACTCCGACTAGTTCATCAACCAAAAAAGTAGCGACGGCAACTAAAACTAAAACCGCTACGACTAAAAAAGCAACTACTAAAGCTAAGACGACCAAGGCCAAGACGGCAACCATCAAACCTAAGGCTAGCTCGACGGCTAGTACTAAAGCTGTAGCGACGGCTGAGAAGACTGCCGTTACTAAAAAAGCTGTGGCAGCCAGCAAGGTTAGCCCCAGTCCTAAAGTAGTAGTTTCCATTCCTAAAAAACCGGTAGTTTCGACCAAAACGCCGGTTATTCCGGTCGTAGCCAAGTCAACTCCAACTCCAGTGGTTAATAATTACAGCACGACGGTAGTTAATAATCCGCTGCCGGCAGCAAAGAAAACTATTCTAATCGGTGAGATTGGGGAAAACTGGATTGAGCTCTATAATCCTAATGCCGAAGCAGTTGATTTGTCGGACGGTACCTATCGCTTGGAGAAAGCTAAAACAGCCGTTGATCCGACCATCATGGTTCGTTTTGGTAATGAGAGTGACGGCACTTATCCCGGCGGAACGGAAATTCCGGCCGGAGGCTCCTATTTGGTGGTGGCTACCGACGCCGCGGTGGAGTTGAGGATACAAGCCGATGCCATTATTAGCAACACCGGTTTTTCCTGGGGGCTCTCCGGTTATACTATCTATCTGGGGACCGGAGCGATTAGCAGCGATACTGATCCGGATATTATAGACTATGTCGGTTTTGGTCCGGAGGCCAAATATTACGAAGGACATCCGGCTCCGGCTCTAATTGCCAATTCTATTTTAGTGCGTAAGGCTCACGCCACCTCAACAGTTGCCAGTCTGCAATCTGGTGGTAGCGATGAGTTGGTGGGTCACGCTTTTGATAGTAACAATAATCAGGCTGACTTTGTTTTTCTAGATTTGAATCCGCCACTGGTGATTAGTGATGATAACAACAATAATAGTAGCTCGACACCCATTTCAACTTCTACGGAGAATGTTATTAGCACCACCACCAAAATAGTTATTGCTCGTGTCTTTACCACCAATAAAGATGATTGGATTGATTTGTATAATGACAGTGATTTGGATTTCGATTTAGCTTTAAATAACTATCGCTTGGAAAAAGCTAAGACCGCTGTTGACCCCATGATCTTAATGAGAATTGGAAATGAGAACGACGGTACCTATCCCGGCGGAACGATAATCAAAGCCAGGTCATATTACCGCATTGCTCGGAGTGAGGCGAGCGCCGAAATCCTGGCATCGGCTGAAGCGATAGCGACCGGTAATAATTTTACCTTTGACGGTTCGGGCTATACGATTTACTTGGGGTTAGATAGTATTAGTGCTCCAGATGACGCCGATATCGTTGATTATGTCGGTTACGGTCTCGACGCCACCTATTATGAAGGTGTCGGGGCGGCCCCGGAGATCTTGGATCAAGGCGTCTTGTCCCGTAAAGCTAGTGCCACCTCCACGGTGGAGAGTATGTCGGATGGTGGTTCAGAATATGATTTAGGTGCGGCCTATGACAGCGGCAATAATAATCTGGATTTTCTGTTGTTGGGTGACGTCGCCAGTACCAGCGCCGGAACAGTTTCCGGCTATAATTCGCCCGGCATTGTTCACTTGTGGCATTTTAACGAGTGTCGCGGCAATATTATTAAGGATGCGGTGGGGGAGAGTGATTTTAATGTTCCGGCCGTGTGGCGCCTCGGGAAATGGGGCTGTGCTTTTGAGCAGTATTATACCAATCCCAAACTTCAAACTAGTCTTGGCACCCCTTTAAACAGTGCAGGACTAAGCATTGCTTTTAACTACCAAAATGTTTCCGGTCTGGGACGAACCAACATTGCTTTATCCGGCCCGAGTGGCGGGTTTAATGTAGTTTTTGATCCTAGTTATACGAGCGCCACCGGCTTGCCGACAGTTTTTCGTTCGACGAGCGTGAAATGGCCCAAAGACGGTGCATGGCATCAAGGTGTCCTGGTGATTAACGGCGCCGATGATTATTGGGAGCTTTATCTGGATGGGCAACGGGTCTATCAAGAATATTTTGAAGCGATTTTCTCTAAAGAGTTTAACGCTCTGGAGATCAGCGATGACAACGGCTACAATTACTTGGATGAAGTGGCGATTTGGAATAGGGCCCTCGGTGAAACGGAGGTTAAAAATATCTTTGATTCGCAGTCGGAATTAGCTCCAGTGGAGTTGAGGCCGGAGCAAGCTGCCCCGGTTGAAATTCATCATTGGGGTTTTAATGAACGCCTTGGAACCACTACGGCCGATGATATCGGCGGCGATGCTTTGCCGGTAGCTACCAGCCAATGGGTCAGGGTCGGGCATCAGGGAGCGGCTATTTTGCATAATATGTACGCTAACCGCAAGATGGAAATAACCTTTTTTTCGGAGATTAAGAGTGATGATTTGAGTTTAGATTTTTGGTGGCGCAATCGCAGTTATCCCAATCAGGCTTCGGGCAATATTAGCTTAATCAGCAGCGACAAGACATTCTTTGCGCTGGCCGTCGGCCCTTATCGCCCGGGATATTATTTAAGCGGGAGCTATGGAATGATTAGTGAGGGATTAGGTTTGACCTTACCTCACGACAACGCTTGGCATCACTTGGTGCTAGTCTATGACTCCTATGAATATCGGGTGAATTTTTATGTGGACGGGGAATTGAAATATAGTGCTCCGCACACCTGGTTGCTGGATGAAGCTATTAAGAAGATGGAAATTTATAATGTTAACTACGAATATGAATTGGATGATTTAAGTATTTGGCGCGGGGCCTTGAAAGCCTCTCAAGTCAAAGCTATTTACCAAAATGAAACAGGGGTTAATTAGTTTTGAACCAAAGATTAATATAAATAAAAGCCCTCTAGATTAGAGGGCTTTTATTTATAGTTGATTACTTAATTTTATTTTTCTAACACCTTCAAGGCTTTTTGCAGAGGGTAGTCGTGATAAATGATTCCGGAAATGGCTTTGGCTATTTTGACCGCTTCCTTGAGAGGGTATTGATGCAGGTTTCGCCCCACAGCGCTACCGGCAGTTTGAGAAATGTGAATCTGCTGATCGATATGGCGGAGCAGTTCCTCTGGACTCATCTTAGATCCGCCGACACAAATCACTTTAGTTCGGCCAGCTGCCTCAACCACAGTTTTGAATTCCTTGGCGGTTTCTTCCGGGCCACTATAGGGATACATAACTTTGACAAAGTCAGCTCCCAGACAAGCCGCTACTCCGGCGCCACCGGCAATAACATTAATGTCATTTTCATTCGGGATGTTGCGACCGCGCGGATACATCCAAATAATAGCCAAGAGTCCTTGAGCGTGAGCATCTTTGACAATCTGAGCCGCTTCGCGCAGGATTTCAGTTTCATCTTCACCGCCTAAATACACCGTGTAACCGACGCCGACAATATTTAACTTACTCTGCTTTTTGAAAGTTTTGATATCGTCCAAATCATACCAGGCATAGCTGAGCGGATCGTGATCTTTGGTTGTCAGCAGATTAGTTTTAGAATTCAGTTTGACCACGTAGGGAACACTCTTATAGTCCCGACCATATTTATCAATCAGTCCCAGCTGGGCGGCAAAGACTCCGATTTCAGCCTGACTGGCAATTTTAAAGAGATGCTCCGGGTCCTGATCTTCGGGAGAAATTTGAGGTCCTTTGAAGTCGCCGTTTAAATGCTCCACTTTTTGGTCGCCGGCAAAAAGAAAGAGCCGGCCGGTGTTTTTAGTGGCCAGGAGATAGTTTTTGCTATATTCTTTGGCTAAGGCGGCCGGAACACTTAGCGGGATATTAACCTTAATCATAGGCTTATTTTAATAATTATATTTATTATGCTATAATTATACCATAATTAGTTAAATAATCATATGGCGCAAAACAACCTCAACAAGAATCTGGACCTCAATAATTATCAGGATTTAGGGGGAATTACCACCAAAAAGCTAAACCTGGGTTTATGGATAGTGTCTCATAAGCGACAGTTTATTTTGGGCGTCACCGGAGTTTTGATTGGTGTTTCAGCCATCTTCTATGGTTATTCAATTTATAGTTATATTGATTATTTGTATTTTGGCGGTAAGGCGGAGCGCTTAGCGGTAGAGCAGATGGCTAATGTGACAGCCGTAGATGAGGCACAGCGTATTAAAAACGCCGCCAAGCCTCTAGAGGGTTCGTCTCCTCAAGCTTTTTTGAATAACGGTAAGTATGATTTTCTGGCTAAGATAACTAACTCCAATCCTAACTTTTTTGCCAACTTCAAATATTGCTTTACTGATGGCGCTAATGAATTGGCTTGCGGCACAACTTTTATCTTGCCCAATGAAACTAAATATGTGACGGTTTTTTCAGCCGATCTCAAGTTTGCCCCGGTCAACGTCAAGGTGACAACGACGGATTTAAATTGGCAACGTTTAGATTTACATAAATACCCCGATTGGAAAAATTATGCTATTAGTCATTTAAACTTTGTCGTAGAAAATGCCGCCTTCAAGACCTCGGAAGTTAGCGGTTTGTCAGAAAAAATCGGTCTGGATATTTTAGAGTTTGATATCACCAACAAGACCGCCTACAATTATTGGGAAGTGCCAGTGACGATTATTTTATCAGCCGGTGGCAATCCGGTGGGCATTAATCATTATGTTCTGAATGAATTTAGTTCCGGTGGCAAGAAATCAGTGCGCTTATCTTGGCCCAACTCGGTGCCTAAACCGGATCAAATTTCGGTCATTCCTAATTTGAATATTGCCGATGACAATATTTTCATGAAATATTAGGAGTTTTTTGCTTATTTTGGCCCATTATTTTTTTGGTGGGCTTTTATTTATAAGATTATGCTAGGTCGTCTCAAATTATATTTAAAGAATCTGGATTGGTTACTTTTTGTCTCAGTTCTGCTGTTGTCGATTTTTGGTTTGATCGAAATTTATAGTATCGCTCTCGGCCAGGGCAGTGCCAATTTTACCGATTTTACCAAACAGATATTTTTTATCGGCTTGGGTATTACTCTATTGTTGATATTTTCTTTTATCGATTTTCAGTTTTTGAAAAGCATCAATCGTTATTTATATATTTTCGGTATTTTGTTTTTGACCTCGGTGTTATTAATCGGTGATACTATTAAAGGTACTCGTGGTTGGTTTAATGTGATGGGCCTTGGTATCCAGCCGGTGGAAATCGTCAAAATTATTCTGATTATCTTTCTGGCGCGCCTGTTTTCAAACGCCGCTTTCAAAACTCGACCGCTCAAATATTTTATCATTTCCGGCCTGAGCACTTTCGGTTTGGTGGCTTTAGTTTTAGCCCAACCTGATTTTGGTTCCGCTTTGATTCTGACTTTCATTTGGATCTTCATGTTAATCGTGGCCGGTTTCGACAAGCGCTATTTTATCGTTATTTTCTTGGCCTCGGCTATAATTTTTACCAGTGCCTGGTTGTTCTTCTTCAAAGACTATCAAAAGGAGCGCATCCTGACCTTTTTGAATCCGACCTATAATTCTTTGAATCAGGGTTATAATATTTCTCAGGCGATTATTGCCGTCGGTTCGGGCGGGGTTACCGGGCGGGGAGTCGGCTTTGGCTCTCAGTCTCAGCTTAAATTCTTGCCGGAATCCCATACCGACTTCATTTTTGCGGTGATTGCCGAAGAGTTGGGTTTTATGGGCATTGTGCTATTATTGGTGTTTTATGGCCTATTTTTCTTCTCTTGTTTGACGGCTATCAGGAAAAGCAAGGATGATTTTGCCATTTTTTTCATTTTGGGGTCCCTGGGCTTGATTTTTATTGAAATGTTTATTAATATTGGTATGAATATCGGCCTCATGCCAGTGGTCGGTATTTCTTTGCCCTTTATCAGTTACGGCGGGAGCTCGATTGTCGCCACTTTTATACTGATAGGTATTATTCAAAATATTATCATTAAGTCTAAGATTTAAAATTGTATGGAAATCAAACTAATAGCGCAAGCTAGAGAACTCAAAGAAAAGTTAGCTAAGGAATTTATCCCGGCAGTCCTTTACGGTCCAGGCTTGGCTAATCAGAATTTAAAAGTCAGAAGAACTGATTTGGAGAAGGCTGTTGAGGCCGGAGGTGAATCCACTTTGGTTAATTTGGAAATTGATGGCGCTACTGCCGTCAAGATTTTGTTAAAAGATTTACAATTTCATCCGCTGAAGAGCACTCTGCGCCACGTTGACCTCTACCAGGTCGATATGAACAAGAAAATCACCACTGAAATTCCAGTTCACTTTGTGGGCGAGTCTAAGGCCGTCAAAGAATTGGGTGGTATGTTGGTGAAGAATATGGATTCCATTGAAGTGGAATGTTTACCAGGCGACTTGGTCAGTCACTTCGATGTTGATCTGTCCGCTTTGAAAGAAATTCACGACTCCGTTAAGGTTAGTGATTTGAAGATCCCAGCTGGTATGCATATCTTAAACGATTTAGAAACCGATATCGCTACTGTGATTGAACAGGAAGTGGAAGAGGTTGCTGCTCCAGTGGTTGAACCGACTGCTGCCGCTGCCGGTGCTGCTGCTCCAGCCGCTGCCGGTGCTGCTGCTCCAGCCCCAGAAAAGAAAGACAAGAAATAATCTCTGCTGAAATATAAAAACGCCCTTAATCAGGGCGTTTTTTGTTTTGGTTTATTTGTTTGTAATCACTGCAATTCTATTTTGTCCGCGGAAATCAGCTAATATTTCAACCGTAGCTTCCGGCCAATAATTCTTGGCTAGAGCAGTGATGGCGTCAGATTGCTCAGGGTCTATTTCCAGTATTAGGGTCAGATTTTTAATTGAGAGACCTCTGGTCTGAGCTAATAGTTCTCGGTATAAATCCAGTCCATCGCTACCGGAGATGAGAGCACTCTGAGGTTCTCGTTGAATGGAGGGAGAATTTTTGACTTGCTCCGGTGTGAGATATGGTAGATTGGCCAGAATGATTAAGGGGGCAGTCAACTTAGATTTATCAACCAGGTCCAGCAAACTGCCGTGAACAAATTTAATTTTGTCTGCCACTTCATAGCGGGAAGCGTTAATCTGGGCTATTTGCAGGGCGCCGCGGGATATTTCTCCGGCCTGGTAGTTAACTTCCTGGTTAGGGTTATTTTTGACCACCGAAACGATAATACAGCCGGAGCCGGTACCAACTTCAATGACTGTTGCCGGTCCTGCCGAGGGGATAATCTTGAGGGCAGTCTCGACTAATAGTTCGGTTTCAGGGCGGGGAATGAGAGTCTTGTTGTTGACCAAAAAATCCAGACCGAAGAATTCTTGATGGCCGGTTAAATAAGCGGTCGGCCAACCTTGGGACTTGAGATAGATTAGGGCTTGATATTTAATTTTTTGGCGTAAGGTTAATGACTGCTCGCCGTGCGCCAACAAAAAAACTCGATTTTGGTGTAAGATTCCGGCTAAGAGTAGTTCGGCCTCCAAATCAGGTCGCTCAATCAGCTTTTGTTCCAGTTTTTTAGCCCCCCGAAGGAGCCCTTGCTTTATTGTCATTTTAGGAGTAATTTTTAAGTATAATCGATCTTTTCACAAAGTTTATTATGCCGAATAAAACAGACATTAGGATTTCGCTCTATGGTTTTAGGGCGGAATCGAGTCAAGTTGAGAACCAGTTCCGAATGTTTTTTCAGAAACATGCTAGTATTAAAATTCCTAAGTTTAGGGCTTTCAATACAGCGGACACTTTTAAGCTCCGAGCTTTTCTGATTAACTTTCCCGACGCTCGTGTTTCCGATCTGGGATCGGACCGCCGGGACATGGACTACATTACCATTAAATGTAGTAACAAGAAGGTGCTGGACGCTATCAATAAAATGTTGGCTAAGGACGAAATTCTGGGCAAACATTTTATTGATTACCAACAGCCAGTTAGTTTTACAACTTCTGGCCACATCTAATTAAAATCCCGACCACGGCCGGGATTTTTTATTGCTCCAAATTCTGTCTCAGGGCGGTGATAACTTCATCCAGATCGCCTTCCATAATAGTAGAAATATTATGCCAAGATTCACCAACGCGGTGGTCGGTAATTCTGTCTTGAGGGAAGTTATAGGTTCTGATTTTGTCGCTCCGGTCACCGCCGCCCACCTGGGTTTTTCTCTCAGCTGATTCTTTGGCCAGTCGGTCTTCCTCGGCCTTGGCCAACAAACGGGAACGCAAAACTTGCATCGCTTTTTCTTTGTTTTGATGTTGCGATTTCTGGTCTTGGCAACTGACAATCATGCCGGTTGGAATGTGTAATAATCGAATGGCGGAATAGGTGGTGTTCACACACTGACCTCCTGGTCCGGAAGAACAGAAAGTATCGACACGGATATCACTCATTTTAATTTCCAAATCAACTTCTTCGGCCTTAGGCAGAACCACAACGGTCGAGGTGGAGGTGTGGATTCGGCCTTGTTTTTCGGTTTCGGGAACGCGTTGGACGCGGTGGGTGCCGGCTTCGTATTTTAGCAGGCCATAGGCGCCAGTGCCTTTGACTTCAAAGATTATTTCTTTGTAGCCACCCAAACCGATGGGGCTGGAATTTAAAATATCAATTTTCAAATTGTGTCTTTCGGCAAAACGGGAATACATACGGAATAGATCGGCGGTAAAGAGGGCCGACTCATCGCCACCGGTGCCACCGCGGATTTCAATAATAGCGTCTTTCTTGTCGTTAGGATTGGCGGGGTGGAGTTCTTCTTTGATGGCGATTTCCAGAGCGGCGGCTTTTTTCTGCAGGCCGTCGATTTCTTCCTCAGCCATCTTTTTTAGTTCCGGATCGGTTTCGGTTTTGACCATCTCTTGGTTGCCCTGCAAATCGTCGTTAACTTTTTCCCAATCCAAAACTAACTCATAGGCGGGCTTGAGGGCAGAGTGTTCTTTGGAAATCTTAGTTAACTCATTCCGGTCATTCATGAGGGCCGGATCGGATAACTTGGTTTCCAGGTCTTTATATTTTTGTTTGAGATCTTCGTACATAAAATGGGGTTATAAAAAATTGGTCTCCCGATAATTATAGTTTAGCATAAAAAACTACGATTATAGAGAGACCAATTAAAAGTCAATTTATTCTTTACCTTTAGCCGCTTTTTTAGTCGCCAAAGCCGCTCGTTTGACCTTCTTGCCTTTACGAACTTCAGCCACTTCTTTCTGCTTGCTAACTTTAGCGTTGAATTTCTCAGCGCGGCCGGCAGCGTCAACTAATTTCTGTTTGCCAGTATAAAAAGGATGACATTTGGAACAAAGGTCAGTTTTTATTTCGTGATCAGTTGAGCCGGTTTCAAAAGTATGACCGCAAGCGCAGCTAGCTGTGATCTTGCTGTTATATTTTGGGTGGATATCTTTTTTCATAGTCATTATAAAAAGCGAAAAAAACCGTTTCTAGGAGTTCTGTCGCTTTAATTATTCGCTTATTTTTTGATAGATTTAGATTAACACAGTCGGAAAATTTAATCAAGGGGAGGGGACAGAATAGGCTATTTTTGTAAAATTTGGTTTGAAAAATAAATTTTAGGGTGTTATTATGTAGGCAACTATTAATTAATGACCTAAAAATATGAAAATACTCGTCACCGGTGGCGCCGGCTTCATCGGCTCTAATTTCATCCATTATTGGCTGAACCTATACCCCAATGACTCCATTATTAACCTGGATAAGCTGACTTATGCCGGTAATTTGGATAATCTGGTTGGCTTAGAGCAGACTGGCCGCTATCGCTTCGTAAAGGGTGATATCTGTGATTTTGAACTGGCAGACAGCCTGATGAAGGGCATTGACTTGGTGGTCCATTTTGCGGCTGAAAGTCATGTAGATCGCTCCATCGCCAATAGTGCCGATTTCATCAAAACCAATGTTGAGGGGACCCGAGTCCTGCTTGAGGCGGCGCGTCTCAATGGCAATATCCGCTTTCATCATATTTCCACCGATGAAGTGTTTGGTGCGCTCAGTCCGGAGAGCCCCAAGTTTAATGAGCAGACCTCCTATGACCCCCATTCTCCCTACAGCGCCTCCAAGGCTTCCTCGGATCATTTAGTCCGTGCCTATTACCATACCCACAATCTGCCGATTACTATTTCCAATTGTTCCAACAACTATGGACCGCGTCAGTTTCCGGAGAAGTTAATCCCACTTTTTGTCACTAATCTGATTGAGGGTAAAAAGGTGCCGGTCTATGGCCAGGGAAAGAATATTCGCGATTGGATTTACGTTGATGATCATAATCGCGGAGTCGATTTCATTATTCACAAAGGTAGAATCGGCGAAACCTATTGTTTGGGCGGTAACAACGAACTGACTAATATGGAAATCACTAAGGATATTCTGGATTTGATGGGCAAGGGCGAAGAATCAATTGAATATGTCACTGATCGCCCCGGACACGATTTCCGCTACGCCATTGATTTTTCCAAGGCCAAAGAGGAGCTGGGCTGGGAACCGCAAGTGGATTTTGTCGCCGGCTTGAAGCTGACAGTTGATTGGTACAAAGACAATCCAACTTGGTGGCAGAGATTAAAGAAATAATATGAAAGTATTGATTTTAGGAGCTCAAGGTAATTTGGGAACGCAACTAGTCAAAGTTTTTGGTGTGGAGGCGGTAGCTTGGGACCGAGATGATTTGGATATTACCAACAGAGAAGAGGTTATGGAAAAAATCTCTGCCCTTAAGCCGGAAGTGATTGTTAATGCCATTGCCTATAACGCCGTTGATAAGTGTGAAGGAAGTGATGCGGAGAATGCTTTGGCGCAGAAGCTAAACGGGGAAGCGGTTGGCCACTTGGCCGACGTTGCCCTGGAGTTGGGAGCCATCCTGGTTCATTATTCAACCGACTATGTTTTCAGTGGGGAAAATGAAAGAGGTTATTATGAGGCTGATCAACCGGAACCGATTAACCGTTATGGCGCCAGCAAACTGCTCGGAGAAGAAATCTTGCACACAAAAAGTGTACAAGGACTGAAATATTATCTGATTCGGACCTCGAAATTGTTCGGACCGAAAGGAGCGAGCGAATTTTCCAAGCCCAGCTTTTTTGATATTATGCTCAATTTAGCTAAGGAAAAGAGCGAGTTGAAGGTAGTGGACGAAGAATTTGGTTGTTTTACCTATACGGTTGATTTATCTCAAAAGACTAAGGAACTATTGGAACAGAAAGCCCATTACGGCACTTATCATGTTGTAAATGACGGTCCGGCTACTTGGTATGGAGCGGTCGGGGAATTGTTTAAAATTGCCGGGATTCATGTTAAACTGATAGCAGTGGGAAGCGAAGAGTTTCCGCGTCCGGCTCGACGGCCGAAGTTTTCAGTTTTACTTAATACAAAAACCTCGCCTTTAAGAAGTCTCTCAGAGGCGCTAGCTGAATATTTAAATTTATGAAAGGAATAATCTTATCGGGCGGCAGTGCAACCAGACTCCGTCCTTGCACCAAGGTCACCTCTAAACAACTTTTACCGGTCTACAACAGACCGATGATTTATTATCCGCTCAACACTTTGATCAAGGCCGGCATCAAAGAAATTTTGATTATCGTGGCTCCGGAGAGAGCGGGCGATTACCTAAATTTGTTAGGGAGCGGCAAAGAGTTCGGAGTGAAGTTTACTTATGAAGTCCAAGACAAACCGGAAGGTCTGGCTCAGGCTTTCATTATCGGTGAAAACTTTTTGGAAAACGATTCGGTCTGTATGATTTTGGGAGATAATATTTTTGAAGATGATTTAGCCGAGGCGGTAAAGAGTTTCAAGTCCGGTGCCAAAGTTTTTGCCAAACAGGTGAAGGATCCGGAGCGTTTTGGTATTGTGGAATTTGATGCCGATATGAAAGCGGTTTCTATTGAGGAAAAACCGGCTCAACCTAAATCCAATTATTGCGTTACCGGCATGTATGTCTATGACAACCGCGTGGTGGAAGTGGCCAAGAATCTCAAGCCATCAGCTCGCGGTGAATTGGAAATCACCGACGTCAATAAATGGTATCTGAAAAAAGGGGAACTCGAAGTTTCTATGATTGAGGGCGCCTGGATTGATACCGGCACTTTTGACAGTCTGCTCGAAGCTCAGAATCTAGCTAAGGAAAAACTCCAAAGTAAATTAGCAATCTAACTATTTTTATATGGCGAAAAATATTTTATCAAACCAAGCTGTAAAGGGCATGGCTGACTGGTTGCCGGCCGAGCTGAGTATTCGCAAGTACATCTTTGATACCTGGAGACGGGTCTGTTTAGCTTATGGTTTAGAGGAATATTTGACCCCGGTCTTGGAAAATGCCGATATTTATCGGGCTAAAAGCGGTGAAGACGTGGGCAACAAGGAACTGATGGTCTTTGTTGATCAAGGTGGTCGTGAGTTGGCCCTTAGACCAGAAATGACCCCTTCGGTTACCAGACTAGTTTCCAAAATCTATGATACTTGTCCTAAGCCGATTAAATATTTTTCCATTGCTAACTTTGTTCGTAACGAACGACCGCAGCGCGGCCGCAATCGAGAGTTCTGGCAATTGAATTGTGATATTTTTGGCAGTACCAGTTTGTCTTCCGATATTGAAATTTTGACCCTGGCTTTAGATTTGGTCTTAGCTTTCAATCCACCTAAGGATTCTTTTTCTTTGTCGCTCAATCACCGTCGTCTTTTAGACGATCTCTTGTCCTTGATTAAAGTTGACAGCGAAAAGAAATTGGCGGTGGCTAGAATTTTGGATAAGTATCTGAAATTGAGTTCCAGTGATTTTGCCAAGTGCTTGGGGGATTTATGTCTGACGAGCGAACAGGTCAAGACCATTGTGAAGTTTATGACTGCGGTCAGTCTGGAAGATTTAAAAAATAGATTGCCGGAATTGGCGGAGAGTGAAGGCTTTAAGGATTTGAATCAGATTATGAGCGCCCTTAAAAAAGCTGGCTACCAGAAATATATTGAATTCAAGCCGAGTGTCATTCGCGGCTTTGACTACTATGACGGATTGATTTTTGAAGTGTTCGACAAACATCCGGAAAACAACCGAGCGATGTTTGGCGGCGGCCGCTATAATGGCCTGGCCGAGATTTTTGGTTCCCGCAGTTTCCCGGCTATTGGTTTTGCTCCCGGTGATGAAACTACCAAATTGTTTTTAGAGAGTTGGGGAATGTTGAAGAAGATTGATTGGAGTGATGCCCACAAATATTATTTACCTTTGCTTAGTCCGGATTTGGAAGTGGAGGCCTTTAAATTGGCGAAGAAATTAAGGGCCGAAGGCTTGAAGGTGGAAATGGGGCTAGAGTTAACCAAGATTGGCAAAGCTTTGGAATATGCCAACAAAAAGGGAATTACCCAGGTAATTATCTTTGGTGAGGATGAGGTCGCTAAAAAGGTTTACAAGATTAAGGACATGAAGAGCGGGGGAGAGAAAAAGCATAAGTTATAATCAAATGAAAAAAGGTATTTTGTTGATATTATTAATCGCCGCTCTCGTAATTTTATCATTATTGATTTTTAAGACAGTCGATCAGAAGGGGAGCGATTTAATTAAAAGAATTTATTCCGAAGAGCCGGATGTTTCTACTAAGCCGGTCATGGGTCGCTTGCCAGTTTTAGTTTTCTTTGGCAATAGCCAAAACGATCCCGATGCTTCAGATTGCGCCACGACTTATAGCACGCCGCGTTTGATTTTAGCCAGCGCTGATAAATATTTGGCAACGCTTGAAGAACTATTGGGCGGTCCGACAGAGAAAGAACAGGAGCAAGGTTTTTTTAGCTCTATTAATCCCGGAATTCAAATCCCCAGTGTTAATTTTTTAGGTGGTACTGTCACCGTTAACTTCCAGTCTGATTTGGAAACTGCCGTGGGCGGTTCTTGCCGAGTGACGGCTATCAGATCACAAATTGAAAATACTTTAAAACAATTTCCGGAGGTTAAAGAAGTGGTTATTTCGGTTGATGGTCGGGTGGCTGATGTCCTCCAACCATAGTTGACAAAGTCTGTCAGATATCTTAATATTAGCAGTTATTAAATAAGTGGAATTATCTTTGGATAGTTCTTTTTTATTTAATAATTATCGTTCCTTTATTAATTTAAAAATAACACCATGGTTGTGCTAAAAACCCTCACCCGAAAAGAAATCATCCGAGAGGAAATTAAATTTTTGAAACAAGATTTGGAGCCTTTGCAGAACTCCTTGTCGGCAACTTTTAATGTCAATCCTCTGGCTATCCTCGGCGTCCTATTTTTTAGTCTGACAGTTTTAATAGCCGGTCTGGCCGCCATTATCAGGATAGTATGGGCTTAATTAGGCCCGAAAAACGGAGCAGCTCTCGTGAAAAACGGGAGCTTTTTTCTTGACTTTATTTACATCTTTGCTATAATTTAAGTAGTTCTTTGCATAAATTTTTAAATTAACAACTTCGTTCTTTGGAAAAAAGATGGAAATTGGCTCAGGCCTTTTGTTCCATAAATAATAATCTGCGACTAGTCACTGCGACTCTCAAGTTCGCCCTAATTAGTACTTATCTTCGTAATCGTTATCTGTCGATTAAATTTAAATCGAAAATAATAATTATAACATTACCGAGCTAAACTAATTTATCCAGACTTTTCTCGATTAATATTTATTGAGCCTTAGTTCTCGCCTACCATTAATTATAAAATTATCTCTCGCTCTTTCTAAAAACAAAAACAAAAATAAAAAAACCCTCAATTAGCTCATGATTGAGGGCTTTTTATTTTGCCACCATGTCTTTGATGGGGGCAAAACTGCGGCGATGAATCGGGCAAGGCCCATGCTCTAGAATTTTTTCTAAGTGAAGCTTAGTGCCGTAGCCTTTATGCTGCGAGAATTTATAGTTGGGATATTTTTTATCTAATTCCGTCATCAGATAATCTCGGCTGACTTTAGCGATGATGGAAGCGGCGGCGATGCAGAAAATTTTAGCGTCGCCTTCTTTGATGGCTTCTTGCGGTAGAGACAAACGGGGAATACGCAGACCGCCATCCACTAAAATATAATCCGGGGCGACGGCAATTTCTGCGATGGCTTTTTTCATCGCCAAGAAAGTGGCTTGCAGAATGTTGATCTGGTCAATGACGCGATGATCCATGACGCCAATGGCTACCGCTCGGGTTTTTTCTTTGATGACTGTGAAAACTTTCTCGCGTTGGCGAGTGGATAATTTTTTGGAATCGCGCACTAACTCGAGCTCCGGTCCGGAGAGACGGAAATCTTTATCAATCACCACACAAGCAGCCACGACCGGTCCGGCCAGCGGTCCGCGCCCGGCCTCATCCACACCGCCGATTAGTTGGTAGCCGTTTTGAAATAGTTCTTGTTCTTTGCTTAAATCCATAGTGCTTTAATTATAGCATAAAATAAAGAGAGTCGCCCGGTTTTGAGGGCGACTCCTGAGTTTATAACTGCATTTTTTGTGTTGTGGCGATGATCCATTCTATGGCCCTTTCTGGACTATAGATTTTGACATCTAATTGACCAATGTGGCGCATGACCTGATCAGTCGATTTTTCCATAATGGTAAGAGTATTCTCGAATTTTTCTAGAACCAGATAATGATTCTTTTTTTTAGTTAATTCTTGAATTTGCTCTATCGGAGAAACTCCGGGGCGTTCTGGACATTTAAAGCCGTGGTCGAAAGCGAATAATACTAGTCGCTCAATTTTGTCCCGCCCATTGCAATAGGGTGGGATATAAATTCGATCAAAAATTGCTACTTCTTCCATTTTGAAATTATTATTTGAGCTAATGTTATAATAATAATCTGAGTTTGTCAATAATAAAATTAATTGGTGATTGTGGCTCAATTATGATATAATTAATTTATGAAACTATATTATTTTTATGCTCTTTTGACGTCTCCGGGGGTCATAGTGCATGAGTTGGCTCATGCTCTTTTTTGCCTTTTGGGCGGGGTCAAGATTTATAAGATTAATTTGTTTCGTTTCCAAAAAGTAGCCGGTTACGTGGTGCATGAAGAACCTAAGGGTTTTGTCAGTAGCTTGTTAATCTCTTTTGGCCCCCTGATTGTCAATTCCTATTTGGCCATGTTCTTTTTTGCTCAAATCAGACCGTCTTATAATCTCTGGAATTTGTTGTTTACCTATTTGGGAGTAGCCATAGCCCTCCAGGCCATTCCGTCAACCGGTGACGCTCAGGCTTTGTTCACTATGGCCAATCGAAATTTTTGGAAGAACCCCCTAGTACTGTTATTCTATCCTTTGGTTCTAGTTTTATACCTTTTGAACCTATTAAAACGTTTTTATTTCGATTGGGTTTATACCATTTTTCTGATTTATGTCGGACAGACTTACTTTATTCATTATATAAAAATACTATTATGATTAAACTATCTTTTCATGGAGCTTGTCGCGAGGTAACCGGTTCTTGCAACTTATTGGAACACGAAGGCAAAAAGTTTTTAGTGGACTGCGGTATTTTCCAGGGAGAGCGATTTTCGGCGGAACGTAATCTGGAGGATTTTCATTTTGATCCCAAGGAAATTGCTTATGTCTTTTTGACTCACGCCCATGTTGATCACTGCGGTCGCCTGCCCAAGCTTTACAAGGATGGTTTTCGCGGTCAGGTTTTCTGTACCGAGCCGACCCGCGATTTAACAGAAATTATGTTGCTGGATGCCGCTCGCATTATCGCGCACGAAGCGATGGCAGCCGGACATGAAGCTCTTTATACCGAGGAGGATGTCGAGGGTCTGATGAATCATTTTGAAACTTTGCCCTATGACCAGGTTAATATTATTGATGACTTGATTAAAGTGAAGCTTCGAGACGCCGGTCATATTCTAGGCTCGGCTTTCATGGAGCTTTATATCACCGATGACGGTCGAGAAAAGAAATTGGTCTTCTCGGGCGATCTAGGTAATTCACCCTCACCGATTATCCGGGATTTAGAATTTGCCGACGGTGCCGATTATGTCGTTACCGAATCAACTTATGCCAGCGGTATTCATGAGACTAAAGAAGTCGGTGTCGAAAAATTACGTGAAGCGATTATTGAGACCGTCGGTTTGGGCGGCACCTTGATGATCCCGATTTTTGTAATTGAAAAGACTCAGGAAATTTTATTTGAATTAAACTATCTGATGGAGAATAGAAAAATTCCTCGCGTGCCGATTTTCCTGGATAGTCCTTTGGCCATCAAGGCTGTGGAAATTTATCGCCACTATGAAGATCTCTATAACCGTAATTCTTGGAATCTGATTAAGTCGGGCGACGATATTTTTGATTTCCCGGGCTTGAAGTTTACCGCCACCAAAGACGAGTCCAAAAAGATTAATGTCACTCAGCCACCGAAAGTTATTTTGGCATCTTCAGGCATGTGTGTCGGTGGTCGTATTCCATTTCATTTAAAATTAAATTTGGATAACAAGTTGAATCATGTCCTCTTTGTAGCTTATCAAGCCCAGGGTTCTTTAGGAAGGAAGATTCTAGAGGGCGACAAGAATGTCTTTATTGATGACCAGTCAGTGGAGGTCTTGGCCAAAGTCTCGGTGATCAATTCTTTTTCTTCTCACGCTGATGCTCCTCGAATCATGAATTGGCTGGCACATATCAAAGGCCCTAAACCGACCACTATCTTTGTGGTCCATGGAGAAGAGACTTCCAACCAGGTCTTGGCGGAGAAGATTAAAAAGGAGCTGAAAGGGAAGCCCTTAATACCGGAATATGGTCAGGTCTATGAGTTATAATTTAATTAATGATTAAAAATATGAAGTTAATTTTTCGTCTGCTCTTAAATGCTTGCGCTCTCTTGTTCGCTCCTTACTTAATCACGGGAGTCAGTGTCGCCAGTTTCTATACGGCAGTCATCGCGGCGATTATTCTGGGACTCGTTAATGCCGTCATTCGTCCGATTTTAATTTTATTGACTTTGCCGATTACCATTTTGACTTTAGGTTTGTTTACTCTCGTCATTAATTCTTTGTTAGTATTATTTGTCGCCAGCTTTGTCAGGGGTTTCGCGGTGGTCGGTTTCTGGCCGGCCTTTTTCCTGTCATTATTCTTGTGGGCAGTTTCTTGGTTCACTAATTTTATGCTTAAAGACTAGTTTCTATGTCGGTCTATTACAACGCCAATAAAACTAAAAATTTATTCAATCCGCACGGCGCAGAACCTTTTAAGATCAGTCGCACCAAGATTGATTTGTTTTTGAATTGCCCGCGTTGTTTTTATTTGGATCGGCGCCTGGGTGTCGGCACGCCGCCCGGTTTTCCTTTTAACCTCAACTCCGCTGTTGATACTTTACTCAAAAAAGAATTTGATATTCACCGCGCCGCAAATTCGAAGCATCCGCTCCTGGCCACTTACGGCTTGGACTTGGTGCCGTTCCAACACCCGCAAATGGATGAGTGGCGCGCTAATTTTACCGGAGTCCGGTTTCACCATCAAGCCACTAATTTTTTGGTGTTTGGTGCTGTGGATGATATTTGGGTGGATGCGGACGGAGTCTTATATGTGGTGGACTACAAATCAACCAGCAAAGAGAGTGAGGTTAATATTGATGCCGATTGGCAAATCGCCTACAAACGACAAATGGAAGTTTATCAATGGCTCTTGCGTCAAAATGGTTTCAAGGTGTCAGACACCGGCTACTTTGTTTATTGTAACAGCCAAACCGATCGCGCGGCCTTTGACGGAAAGTTGGAATTTGACATCAAGCTGATTCCTTATACCGGCCGAGCTGATTGGATTGAGGGAACTTTGAAGCAGATCAAAGACTGTTTAATGTCTGACAATATTCCGGCCTCCGGAGCGGATTGTGACTATTGCCGTTACGTGGAAGCGGTTAATAATATTAACAAGGCTCAAAAAAGTTTATTTTAATCATATGTCTGACACTATAAAATCATACAAACTACCTAAAGCCGTTCTCGCCTTCCATTTATTCCGTGTGGTTTCGATTTGGCTTTTGGGTGTCGTACCCACTTGGTTGCTAAGCCATGATCTATCAGTCACTTTATTTTTGGCAGTTATTCTTTTTATTCTGGGCGCTATAATATTTTTCATCGCCTATTTGGATTATCATTATTTCAGTATTGAAATTGGAGTGGACAGTCTGACTATTAAGTCGGGAATTATCGTCAAGAACATCAAGACCATTGCCTTCAAAGCTATCCAGAGTGTGGATGTCAGCTATGATCCAGTTATCCAAGTTTTTGATTTAGTACTCGTCAAAGTCTGGAGTTCTTCACCTCAGCAGTTTCATATTAATGACGGTGATAGTACCAATCGTCCCGAACTGGCTTTCTATATGAGTAAGGCTGAAGCTGAGGCTCTGAAACAAGAGGTGGCGGTGCGCTAATATGAGGGGATCACGCCGGCGTCAGCCCAAGAAAAATAAATATCAACAGTCAGTCCAAGATACTTTAGATTTGCATGGCCTCTATCAGGTGGAGGCGGAAGAAGCCGTTATTGGATTCCTGAATGACGCTCGCGCCCGTCACTATCACCTGGTCCGGATTATTACCGGCAAGGGGATTCATTCAGAGAACGGCTGCGGCGTGTTGAATGATTTGGTTCGTCGTTTGTTGACCGAGCGTGGCCATCACTTTCATGCTGCCAAGATTAACGAAGGCGGTGAAGGCGCCCTAGACATTAGTTTAGATTAATATATGTTGAAGAATAAGATCGCACGTGAATTAAGACTATTGGCCAATCCCGAGAAAGCTCGAGGCTTGACTCGCTTTTTCAAAACCGCTCCGGGAGAATATGGTGCCGGTGATGTTTTTTTGGGAATAATGGTGCCGGAGCAGAGAATCGTGGCCAAAAATAACGCCACCGCTACATTAGCTGAACTGCAGTCCCTACTAAATTCCAAGATTCATGAATTTCGCCTGACCGCCCTTTTGGTTCTAGTAGAACAGGCGGAGACGGGCTCCAAAAAAATCGTTGACTTTTACCTGAAAAACTCCAATAATGTAAACAATTGGGACTTGGTTGACCTGTCGGCCCCGCGCATTTTGGGACAATATCTGTTGGAGCGCGACCGAAAGATATTATATAAATTGGCACGCTCTAAAAATCTGTGGCAAAAGCGCATCGCCATTATCAGTACTCTGACTTTTATCAAGCAACACCAATTTGCCGATACCATCAAGCTGGCCGAGATTTTGTTAAATGACGAACATGATTTAATTCAGAAAGCGGTTGGCTGGATGCTAAGAGAAGTGGGAAAGAAAGATTTGAAAACTAAGCTGGCTTTCTTGCAGAAATTTGCCGCCCTCATGCCGCGCACGATGCTTCGTTATGCTATTGAGCGCTTACCGGAAAATCAGCGCCAGAAATTTTTACAGCAAAAATAATCTAACATTAACTATATGGGAGAAAATAATTTAGGAGACGTTTTCAAGCCGGAAAAACAAGAGTTCAAAGTGCTTGGAAAAATTGATCTCAATCAATTTGATAAGTACAAGAAGACTGACAAGCGGGCGGAACAGAAAGATCACAATGAGATGCTAAATGCGGGGCTCAAGAATATGGCCGAGCGCCACAATAATCAGCATGGCTATTTTGTGAACAGTGACGGCTCGGTGGCCATGGACAGTCCAAACTACAAGTTTTCCGACAAACAACTGGATGCGGAATATATTGTGAATAAGGAAATTGATTTTGCCGCTAAAACTAACAAGACTAGGGAGGAGTGGTTGAGGGATCGAGAGAAGGCGCGTGGTATTGTCACCGAAAAAGCCTTGACCTTGTTGCTGGATAAGGTGTTGCGCGATGATTTTATTGTGGTCCGTACCGCCACCTATGATGACTATCGTAATGGAGTGGATACTTTGATTGTGGATAAGGATACCGGCGCTCCAATTTGCGGTGTGGATGAGATGGGGGCCGATGATGCTCACAGCTATCGCAATAAAGGCCAAAAGATCTATGATATTATTGGCCATAACGGCGCTTATGTTAAATATGGCGCCACTTTCAAGCATGATGCCTTGCAGTTAAAAGCCATCAAGAATGTGCCCGCCTTCTATTTGTCTTTAGATGAGCATGACCTGGACAAACTGCTGCCGGCTCTGGCTCAGAATGATGTTTCGGCTATTGAAATGGATATCTTTAATCGTCTCCTGCATTCTTTTGATCATCAGATTACGACTCTTTATAAAGATCACATTAATTTGAAAGAGAATCCTTTTGAAACCAAAAATAAATTACTTTTGGAACAAGAAGACTTGAAAGAAACTTTTGGAGAAGACTCTTGGAGTCGGTCCGATGAGGGGCGCGATTGGAAGGCACGCATGGGACAGAATAATATGCGTCTCAATTTGTTGAATTTCCAAAGATCTTTGGAGCACATGAAAGAGGTTTATCAAAAAATTAAAAAGTCATAACTTATGTCCGAACTATTTCTACAAAACACCCTCAGCCGCGCGCTGGAAAGATTTATTCCGATCAGCGATCAGCTCGTCGGTCTCTATACCTGTGGCCCGACAGTCTACAACTTTGCACACATTGGTAATTTGCGCACCTATCTTTTTGAAGATATTTTGAAAAGAGTTTTGACCTACAACGGCTATCAAGTCAAACACGTCATGAACATTACTGACGTCGGTCATTTGGTGGGCGACACCGACAGCGGAGAAGACAAAATGGAAGAGGGTTCCAAGCGGGAAGGGCGCAGTGCTTGGGAAATAGCTGAGTTCTATACTTTAGCTTTCAAAAAAGATTTAGTCGCTCTCAATATCCTGGAGCCGACCATTTGGTGTAAAGCGACTGACAATATCCCGGAGCAAATCGAACTGATTAAAACCCTGGAAGCCAAGGGTTATACCTACAACACTCCCGACGGCGTCTATTTTGATACCGCTAAATTTCCGCAGTATAACAAGCTCAGTCATTTGAATTTAGCTGAATTGCAAGAGGGAGCGCGAGTGGAAAAGAATGAGGCTAAAAGAAATGCCAATGATTTTGCGCTCTGGAAGTTCTCACCTTCCGGCACTAAGCGACAAATGGAATGGGAGTCACCTTGGGGCTTAGGTTTCCCGGGTTGGCACATTGAGTGCTCGGCTATGAGCTTAAAGTTTTTGGGAAAAAATTTGGATATTCATTGTGGCGGCATGGATCATATTAATGTTCATCATACCAATGAAATTGCTCAGAGTGAGGCGGCCACCGGCCACCAGTTTTTCAATTACTGGCTCCATGGAGCTTTCCTGAACATTCCGGGAGGGAAGAAGATGGCTAAGAGTGACGGTAATTTTTTGACGATTGATAAGGCTTTTGTCCAGAAGGGTATTAACCCGCTAGCCTATCGCTATGCCATGTTGAGCGTCCACTATCGCAAACCCATGGAATACAGCGAGGAGATTATCAAAAACGCCGAGAAGGGTTTGAATCATTTGCGGCATCAAGTGAGTGACTTGGGCGTTGAAGTGGGTGAAATCAATAAGGGTTATAAATATCGTTTCTTGGAGGCTGTTAACGACGATCTCAATTTACCTCAAGCTTTAGCGGTCGTGTCGGAAATGTTGAAGTCGAAGTTAAGTGAAGCTGACAAACTGGCCACCATTTTAGATTTTGATGCTGTCTTAGGTTTGGAACTGGTGGAAAAGATACCGGCAGAAATTTTGGCGCTGGCCACCGAAAGAGAAGAGGCTCGACTCGGCAAAGATTGGTCCAGGTCAGATGAGCTGCGTCAGGTAATTGAAGATCAGGGCTATATTTTGAAAGATGGTCCGGGCGGCTTTACTCTCATGAAGAAATAATCTATGGCGGGAAATTTTTGGCAAAAACTGAAACGACCGATTCTAGCGATGGCGCCCCTGGCCGGTTTAACCGACAGTCCTTTTCGGATTTTGGCGCAAAAGTACGGCGCCGCTGTTTTATACAGTGAAATGGCTAGTGCTACCGCTTTGTTTTATAATCCGACCGAAACCTTGGAGCTTCTTAAATTTACCAAAACCGAAAGACCTTATGTGGTCCAACTCTTTGGCTCCAATCCGGAGCATTTTGCGGTGGCCACTCAGATTATCGCTAAAAATATTAAGCCGGATGGGATTGATATTAACTTTGGTTGCCCGGTGCGCAAAGTCACTAAGCAAGGGGCCGGTTCGGCTCTGATGGCTAATTTAAAAAATTCTCGAGCCGTGATTGAGGCCGTACTGGCTAACACCAAATTGCCGGTTTCGGTTAAGGTGCGCACCGAATCGGGGAAGGTCAAGTTGAAAGATTTTTTGAAAAATATTTCCGACCTAAAAATCGCCGCCCTAATGATTCATGGTCGAACCCTCAAACAAGGGTTTAATGGTGCGATTGATTGCAAAGCTATTAAAGAAGTGCGCCAGTATTTTCGGGGGATTATTTTAGCTAACGGCGGTATTCATACCCCGGCGGATATGTCTAAAGTTCTAGCTGACACGGGAGCGGATGGTGTTGGGATTGGCCGCGGCGCTCTAGGTCGGCCATGGATATTTAAGGAATTAAAAAACCCTCAGTTTAAAATCAGCTCTGCTCAAGTTTTCCAATTAGCCTATCGCCACGCTCAGTTGATGTTTAAACAAAAAGGTCTGGCTGGAATCTTGGAAATGCGCAAACATCTCTGCTGGTATGTAAACGGTCTGGCGGGAGCGAAAAAATTGCGCGAGAAACTAGTCCGAGTAGAGACCCTAGCAGATATCAAAAAAGTTTTTGAACTATAAATTATTTAAATATGATTCTAAACATCAACACTTCCGATCGCGACCGAGTCATTATTGCTCTCAAGCAGGGCAATGATGTTTTGGCACAAAATAATTTTTCAGCTTCACAGAAACAAGCTGAGAAATTATTAGTGGAAATTGACAAGCTGCTTAAGAAGGCCGGAAAGAAATTGTCCGACCTAAAACAAATTGAAGTCATGGAGAAGGGCAGTAGCTTTACCGCTCTGCGCATCGGTGTTCTGACAGCCAACGCTCTAGCCTATGCTTTAAATATTCCGGTAGTGGGCAGTGGCGGTCGAAAGGCTTTAGTTAAAAAAGGTATTAAAGTGGTGGCACCGGAATATGACCGGGAACCCAATATTGGTAAATAATATGAAAAAAATCCTCATCTCACTTTTTGTCATCGGCAGTTTCTGGTTCTTGCTGCCTGGGAATTCGGCGGCGGCCGCCTCTTTGTCAGGCCGGATTTTTCTGCAAGTCCAGGACAAGGGCCAAGCCTGGTATGTTTATCCGCTTGATTCCAAAAGATATTACTTAGGCCGACCGACCGACGCCTTTGATATTATGCGGAAGCTTGGTTTGGGAGTCTCCGAGAAAGATTTTTATGCGGCGGCCATTAAAGCACCACAGAACTTATCAGGTCGGATTATTCTCCGAGTGGAAAACAAGGGCCAAGCCTATTACGTCGACCCGGTTTCCGGCCATTTGAATTATCTGGGCCGACCGGAAGATGCCTACCGCGTCATTCGAAGCCTGGGTCAAGGAATAACTAATGCTGATTTGAATCGGATTCTTATTGGCGCTCTCAGCACTGGCCCTGGTCCCGTGGTGACTCCACCGGTAGTTTTGGGACCGGATCAGAAGTTAGTCCAATTCTCGTGGAAGTATGACGGCAAGAACTATCTATTAGATGAAGTATTGAGTAAGAGTTTGTATACCCAATATAGCGGTATGTCTCGCGTTCTGACCTACCGGACCGGTGAGGAGCCGGCTAATATGCGCGACGCTTTCTATGCCATGTTTCTGACGCCAAGAAGTGGCGATGGTACTCTGGATAAAGTTTTGAATGACTTGAAAAAAATTGCCGCTCAAAATAATCTCACCGGTGACAAGTTAGTGGAATTCATGATGGCCTTTGTTCAATATATCCCTTACGACAGCGCCAAAGTTACGGGCACTAATCTTCCCAACTACCTCTATGAAACTCTGTACCGCAATTCCGGAGTCTGTTCCGACAAGAGTTTCTTGGCGGTGGCCATGCTCCGCAAATTGGGTTATGGTGCGGCCATTTTAGATTATCCAGACAACAAACATTCAGCGGCTGGCGTAGCTTGCGCCGCCGGTGAGTCGACTAATGGCTCAGGATATTGTTTTGTAGAGACCACCAACTTCTTTCCAATCGGAGTCGTGCCTAGTAGTTTGAAATTGGGTCAGGCCGAAAGCAGTAATCAATTTAATGCTTTATTTGACGGCAGCAATTTGGGGGCCATGGAAATCTACCAGAGAACTACCGCTAAATCCTATACTGGAGTCAGCCAGACCATGGCGCGGGCTGAAGTGATCAAAAAATTAGTACAGTCTATTAATGATGAAAGAACTGACTTAAATACTATCTCCTTAGAACTGGCCAGCGATCGCAATAATCTGGATGCGCTTCGGGCCAGTATGAACAGCTATCAGGCCAGCGGTGATATCAATGCCTATAATCAGCTGATTCCGCAGTATAATGAGGCGGCTCGGAATTATAATGACAAGGTGGCTAATTATCAGTTGAAAATCGATATTTATAACGGCAATATTAGAGAATACAACAGTCAAACCAAGTCTTTCTATCAACAGAGTTAAAAATACCAAAGAAAACTAGAGAAAATATTGACATCTAAAGCTAAATCAGCTAATCTGGAGACCAGAGGCTGAGACCTCTATTTTATAATTTATAATAAAAAACATCATATTCTGCATATTTTTCTTGTCTGGTCCGAAGGATCAGATCCGCAGAATAGACGTTTAAAGAAAAAACTATGAACATCCCTAAAATTGAGGAGTTGTTTAAAGCCGGAGCTCACTTTGGTCATCGCACCAATCGTTGGCATCCAAAAATGAAGCCTTACATTTTCTGTTCGAAAAAAGGCGTTTATGTTATCGACTTAAGCAAAACCCAAGAGTGTTTGGAGAGTGCTTTGACTTACATGCAAAAATTAGTCAAAGAAGAGAAGTCTATTTTATTCGTTGGTACCAAGAACCAAGTCAAGAAACCTATGCAAGAAGCAGCTATTGCTTGCTCCATGCCTTACATCGTCGGTAAATGGTCCGGCGGTTATTTGACTAACTTCGCAGTTATCAAAAAATCAATCAAGAAATATCAGGATTTATTGTCAGAGAAAGAAACCGGCAAGTTGGATGCTAAGTATAACAAAAAAGAACGTTTGAATATTGACCGTGAACTCAAGAAGATGGAAGTCAAATTAGGCGGTTTGGTTAGTTTAAATAAATTGCCTGATGCTCTGTTTGTTTGGGATATTAAGGAAGAAGATACTGCCATTGAAGAAGCTTTGGCGATGAAAGTCCCGGTGATTGCCGTGGTCGACACTAATGTCAATCCGGAGTTGGTAAAATTCCCAATCCCAGCCAATGATGATTCCACCAAGACCGTCAAAGTTATCTTAGCGGCTGTGGTTGATGCCATCTTGGAAGCTAAGAAGGTCAAGAAGGATTAGTCTCAAATTTAAATTTTTAATCTCATAAAAATATGGAACAGTTAAAAACTTTGCGTGAAAAAACCGGCGCCGGTATGGTTGATTGCAAAAAAGCTTTAGATGAATGCGGCGGCGATATTGATAAGGCGGTGGAAATTTTACGTAAGAAGGGTATTGCTAAGGCCGCTAAGAGAACTGACCGTGAAGCCAGTGAAGGTATTGTTTTGGTTGCGGTTAATGATGCTCACAGCGAAGGTTATATTTTGGAAGTTAATTCCGAGACTGATTTTGTGTCCCGCAATGAAAAATTCCAGGATTTAGCTAAAGCTATTTTGGATTTGATTAAGACCCAAAAACCGGCTGATTTGGAGGCTTTATTGGCTCTTTCCATCTCTGGTGTTTCCGTCAAAGATACTTTGGATAACTTAAGCGGTACCATTGGTGAAAAACTGGGTATCAAGGGTTTTGCCATTCTAAATGGCGCTACCGTGGCCAGCTATTCTCATTTAGGCGGTCGCATCGGCGTTTTGGTCGCTTTATCAGAAGCCGGTAAGTCAGAGATTGCCACTGACATCGCTATGCAAGTGGCCGCTTCCAATCCGAAGTATTTAACTCCGGAAGAAGTTTCCGCTGAAGAGATCAGTAAAGAAAAAGAAATTTACCGCGAACAGCTTTTGAAGGAAGGTAAACCGGAACAGATGATTGAAAAGATTGCCGAAGGCAAGATCAACAAATATTTCTCCGAAGTTTGTTTACTGAAGCAAGAATTCATCAAGGACGACAAGAAGACCGTGGAGAATATCTTGGGCGGTTCTAAGATTGAAAAGTTCATCCGCTACAGCTTATAATTATTTCTCTTTACAATTCTGCCGTTAAGGCGGAATTGTTATATAACCCTTATGAAAATAGTTCAAGTTCAATTTTCTCCCTGGGACAAAAAATATAATTTCATCAATTCTGACGACCTGAAACTCAAGGTCAGCGATCAGGTAATTGTTGATACTGATTTAGGTTTGGAGATTGGTGGGGTGGTTGGATTTTTGCCGGAACCGGACGAGAAGAATGAAGAGATTAAGTCCGTAGTGCGTTTGGCTAATGCCGATGATTTGTCTAAGGTGGTTTCCGAGGAACGAAAGAAAGAGGCTTTGGTCTACTGTCAGGAATTAATTGAGCGATATAATTTGCCGATGAAGCTGGTGGATATTCATTTTGCCCTAAGCGGCTCTCGTTTGAACTTCGCTTTTGCGGCTGAGGGTCGAGTCGACTTTCGCCAATTGGTTAAAGATTTGACCGCCCACTTTAATACCAGCGTTCGTTTGACTCAAATCGGCGCCCGCGATGAAGCGCGAGTAAATGGTGATTGCGGCCATTGCGGTCGGAATCTATGCTGCAAGAAGTTCATCAAAGACTTTTCTTCCATTACCTCCGAGATGGCCGAAGTCCAACAGGTGGTGCATCGCGGCAGTGATCGAATTTCCGGGATGTGCGGCCGCCTGATGTGCTGTTTGTCCTATGAATATGACGGCTATCAGGACTTAGCCAAGAAACTGCCTCCGATTGGTGCTAAAGTGAACGTTGACGGCCAGAGAGGTGAGGTTTTAGGGCACCATGTACTCAAGCAATCGGTGGATGTGAAGTTTCCGGGAGAAAAAGGCGAAGGTTATGTGGTGGTAGAGGTTGATTTAAACCGCCATAGCAAGAAAAAGTAAGATTTGGAAATAGAAAAGTCCTTCCGCTCGGGAGGGCTTTTTATTTTGCCCTTTTTACCGTTTTTGTGCTATAATTGAAAGGTAATTATTTAATACTTAGAATTAAAACTATGATCAAATTAGCGATTAACGGTTTTGGTCGTATTGGCCGAGCCACTTTGAAGATTGTGCTGGATAAGTATCGGGATGTGAGGGTGGTGGCTATTAATGATTTGACCGACACTAAGACTTTGGCTCATTTGCTTCAATATGATTCTTGCTATGGAATCTATAACCAGAAAGTCGGTTTTGACGCTAAGCATTTAATCGTTAAAGGGCAGAAGATCCCGGTTTTAGCCGAAAAGGATCCCAGTCTATTGCCTTGGAAGGCTTTAGGTGTGGATGTGGTGCTCGAATGTACCGGCCGCTTTACCAACAAAGAAGGTTTGTCTTTCCATTTGAAGGCAGGTGCCAAGAAAGTTATTCTGTCAGCTCCGGCTAAGGGCAAGGAAGATAAGGTCAAGACCGTTGTGATTGGTGTTAATGAAGACAAAATTACTAAGACCGACAAGATGTTATCTTGCGCTTCCTGTACTACTAATTGTTTAGCTCCGGTTTCCGATGTAGTTCGCCAATATTTTGGCGTTAAGAAAGCAATTATGACTACCGTCCATTCCTATACCGCCGATCAGAACCTGGTTGATGGTCCGCACAAAGATTTGCGCCGTGCGCGAGCGGCCGCTCTGAACATGGTCCCCACCACTACCGGTGCGGCTTTGGCAGTGACGGAAACTATTCCATCTTTGAAAAACAAATTTGACGGTCTGGCAGTTCGCGTTCCCACCCCGGTCGGATCACTGTGTGATATTGTCTTTGTGACCAAGAAACAAGTGACTGTCGAAAAGGTTAATGCCTTTTTCAAGAAGGTGGCCAGAATGAAACGCTATGCCGGTATTATTCAGGCCAGTGAAGAACCTTTAGTTTCCACTGATATTGTGGGTAATTCCTTCAGTTCCATTGTTGATTTGCCGATGACTAAAGTAGTCGATGGCGATTTATTGAAAGTGACCGCTTGGTATGACAACGAATGGGGTTATTCCAACCGCTTAGTTGATTTAGCGGTGCTATTCGCTAAAAAATAATTTTAATCTATGGCTAACATCAAAATTGCCTCCGGACCCGTAGTAGTCAAAGACGGCCACGTGTTGCTCAACAAGAGCGGGGAAGATAATTTCTGGAAGTTTTGCGGCGGCCTGGTGGCGACTAATGATTTTAATTTGCTGGCAACCGCACAAAGACGTTTCAAGGAGGAAATGGGCGTCGAATCGGAGCTGGTTAATCCGGAACCTTTTTTGCTCTATGTTTCCAAAGAAACCGAAGCCGGAAAAATTGATATTATTCTAGTTCATTATTTGGTCAACGCCGTGGGAGAAATTACTCCCGGCCCAGACGTCAGAGAGTGGGCTTGGATGGATATAACTAAGTTAGCCGATGAAGATTTAGCTCCAAATATTTTACCAACCTTACGCCATTTTGGCTTGGTTAATTAATTCCTATGAGTATTGTTACGACAATCAAAAAAGCTAATTTAGTCGGCCGCGGTGGTGCTTGTTTTCCAACTGCTCTGAAATGGGAAGCGGTCTCCAAAGCTCCGGGCACCGTCAAATATATTGTGATTAATGCGGCTGAGGGCGAACCGGGAGTCAAAAAAGACGGCTATATTTTGGCTCATCATGCTTTGGCGATGTTTCGGGGGGTAAAATTGGCCATGGATTATTTGCAGGCCAAGAAATGTTATTTATATATCAACCCGGCTTATTACCAACAAAGTCGCTTAGTGATTTTGCGGGCAGTGAAGGCAAATGGTCTGACTAAGAGTTTTAAATTCTTCGTGAAGCCTCATGAGGCCGGTTATATCGGCGGGGAAGAGACGGCAGTTCTAAATGCCATTTCCAGTTTGAAAATAGAACCACGCAGCAAGCCACCTTACCCCACCACCAGCGGTTTATGGGAAGCGCCGACTTTGATTAATAATGTGGAAACTTTTTATAACGTTGCTCTGGCTGAGGCGGGAAAGTATCAAAAGAACCGTTTCTATACCATCAATGGTTCAGTCAAGAATCCTGGAGTCTATGCTTTTCCGGAAGCTTGGACGATTGAAAAAGTTTTATATGAGAGCGGTAATTATCCCCAATTTGATTTCTTTGTTCAGGTGGGAGGAGATGCCGCCGGTGAAGTCTTGAACCAAGAGCAACTAGGTGTGCCGGCCAGTGGTGCGGCCTCTATTACCGTTTATGATTTAAAGAAACATGATCCGGCTAAGTTACTGCGCTATTGGATTAATTTTTTTGAAAAGAATTCCTGCGGCCAATGTACTCCTTGCCGTGAGGGCACCTATCGTTTGGCTGAGATGATGCGAGAAAAAAAAGTGGACTGGAATTTGTTCGCCGACATCTTAACTGACCTTAGTGAAACTTCTTTCTGCGCTCTGGGAGGCAGTGTTCCGATTCCGGTCAGATCTTACCTAAAAAATGTTTTAAATAATAATTTAAAAAGAATTATCTTATAATCTTCGGGCTTAACAAACATTTATTAAGTCCAGAGATAAAAAAATTATGGAAAATAACAAAAATTCCGAAAAGCCAGCGGCAGCTGCCTCTTCGAGAAAAAAAATGACCGGCGTTGACGAGTTGGTGTCCGGTTCAATTAAGCTCTACAAACAACATTTCCAGAAGTTTATGTGGATGACCTTAGTTAGTTTGGCCGCCTACATTCCGTTTTATCTAATTTCCGCCTGGTTAGCAGTCAACACCAGTATCATTTTAGGTATAATTTTGGTAATTTTGTTTGTCGCAACTTTGTTAGCTTTGATTTACTTCGGAGTGCGCACCCAAGTTGGTATGTACTTGATTATTAAGAATCCTAGCGCTAGTTTTCAAGAATCATTCAAGGGTTCTAAGAGTTTCTTTTGGAAATTCTTTGGCTTGAGTTTGTTGACCGGCATCTTAATCTTCCTGTGGACTATTTTACTGATTATCCCTGGTATCATCTTCGGTATTTTCTACTCTTTCGCTCTCTTCTTCTTAGTCTTTGATGATGTGAGAGGTATGAATGCCATCAAGAGAAGTAAGGCGCTGATTACCGGTTATTGGTGGGCAGTTTTTGGTCGCACGATGTTCTTGATTTTGGTGGCCATGATTGCTTCTTTCATCTTGAGTCTGCCTTTTATGTTGATGACCGAAGGAACTGTAGTCTACAGTCTCTATAACATCATTCAAAGCTTGGTCTGGGCAATTTTAGTTCCGGCTCTGACCGTCTTTAGTTATTTGATGTACAAGGACTTGAGACATATCAAGGGCTAATAATTATTTATGGCAGCTAAAGACGAGATTAAGATCAAAATAGACGGCAAATCTGTCTCCGCTGTGGCGGGTCAGAGTATTCTGGACATGGCCAAAGCCAACGGTATTTTTTTGCCGTCTTTATGTCATCATCCGGACCTCTTTGTGAAAGCTAACTGCCGCGTTTGCGTGGTGGAAGTCAAAGGTGCGCCTCGTTTGGCGACGTCTTGTTCCACCCCAGTCAAGGCGGGGATGGAAATTTTGACCAATTCACCTCGAGTCCAGAAATCTCGTGGCTTAAACATTGAATTTTTATTTGCGGAGCATATCGAAAAATGCGCCAATTGCACTTTGCGCTATAATTGTACGCTGTTAGATTTAGCCAGAAGATACAAGATTAAAATTACCAGTTTCAAAGATCGTAAAGGCCAGAGAAAGACCTGTAAGTTCGCTAACTCCGTGGAGATTGATAATACCCAGTGTATTGATTGCCGTAACTGTATTGACGCTTGTTCCAACATCCAGAAAATTCACTATCTGGAATTAAAAGGCAAGGGAATTAAGCAAGAAATTACACCGACTGCCGACAAAAACATTGATTGTATCTATTGCGGTCAATGCGCTTTGCATTGCCCGGTAGCTGCCGCCCAAGAACAAGACGATTGGCAGACCGTAGAAAAATTACTGGCTGATAAGAGCAAGATTGTGGTGGCTCAATTTGCACCTTCGGTCCGCGTGACCATTGGCGAGGAATTCGGTTTACCCTATGACGAAAAAACTACCGGTCGAACCGTTACCGCCCTCAAGAGTTTGGGTTTCAAGCATGTCTTTGATGTTAATTTTAGTGCTGATGTGACGACTATGGTGGAAGCGGCCGAACTGCTAGAGCGTTTGCAGGATAAAAAAGCTCGGATGCCGATGATTACCTCCTGCTGTCCGGCTTGGGTTAAATATGTGGAGTTCTTCCATCCGGAATTAATCCCGAACTTAACTACCGCTCGCTCACCGCAGATTCACTTGGGCGGCGTCATCAAAACCTATTGGGCTAACCGGATGAAAATTGATCCCAAAAAATTGGTGGTGATTTCGGTTATGCCGTGTACCGCGAAAAAATTTGAATCGCGTCGCAGCGAATTAAAAGTTTCCGGTCTCTATCCGGTAGATTATGTTTTGACCACCCGGGAATTTGGTTTTCTGCTCAAGAAAAATAATATTGATTTCAAAAAATTAGTTCCCAGCGCCAGCGACAAAATCTTCAACGAGGGCAGTGGCGCTGCGGTCATTTATGGCTCTTCCGGTGGTGTGATGGAATCAGCTCTGCGGACCGCCTATGCTTTAGTGTGTGGGGAAAAATCGGCTAAATTCTGTAATTCTCGCATTGATTTTCAGGAGGTGAGAGGCGTGGAAGAAGTCAAAGAAACGGTGATTGATATGGCCGGAAAGAAACTGCGCGTCGCAGTAGTCAACGGCATTGGCGCTATTGATCGAGTGCTGCCTAATTTAAATAATTATGACTATATTGAGGTTATGGCTTGTCCGGGGGGCTGTATTGGCGGTGGCGGTCAACCGATTCCAACTACGGCTAAGATTAGAAGAGAGAGAATGAATGCCTTGTATCAGATTGACAAGTTTAAGGAGATTAGAAAAGCTCATGACAACCAAGAAGTATTGGAAGTTTTAGACTGGCTCAAAACTAAAAAAATCAGCCATCAAGTTTTACATACTAAATATCAAAAACGAGTTCGCACCAAATAATTATATGGATTATTTAAAAGAAAGTGTTTTAGAGAAAGTTGATGTCCGCGAATTATCTATCGTGATTGCTTTGACGGGCCTGGCTTCTTTTATGCCATTCTTTATTCATATTCAATGGCTGACCGGACCGCTAGTTAACGCTATTTTGATTATCGTTTTATTTTTGAGCGGTTTGCGCTTAGCTATTATGGTTTCGGCTGTTCCCAGTCTAATGGCTTTTGCCGGTGGATTACTCCCGCCCTTTTTGTCTCCGGCCATTCCGTTTATCATCGCCTCCAACATTATCTTTATCTCCGTCATCTATTATCAATACTATAGTTCTAACCGCCGTGAAGCTTATTGGAGCGCCACTTTCTTGGGGTCGTTTATAAAATTTGTTTTTTTGTTCTTGAGCGCCCAGTTCCTGTCTTTCTTTTTAGCTAATGCCAAGGCCACGGTGGTTTTGGGGGTGATGTTCGGATGGATGCAATTATTCTCGGCTTTAGTCGGAGCGGTGATTGCTTTTGCAATTTTGAAGTGGTTGAAGAGAATTTAATAAACTTATCATAATCATATGGGAAAAAGAGTTTTGGGGACTATTAGCATTTTGACCAGCAATCGTCAGAGCAGTTCGGCTGAGATGAATAAGTTGCTAACTGATTTTGGTCATCATATTATGGCTCGCTTGGGTGTGAACGTTAATCGTCAATGCGTTGAATCTTGTCCGGGTCTGATTACCTTGACGGTTGATGCCACTCGTCCGGAGTTGGAAGAGTTGGTTGCCAAACTGAACGCTATTTCCGAGATTAAGGCGGAGCTCTGTGTGATGCTCGAGGAATAACCGAAAAAATTAACCAATATAAAACCCCGTTTTCAGACGGGGTTTTTCTTTTTCTTTTTTTGTTGTTTGCTAGGGCTCAACGGTAGCGTATTTATTAATAATTTCAATGGTGACGTCACCAGTTTCTTTATTAATAAACTTCACGGCCAGAGAGACGCGGTTTTCTTCATTGAGGCAATCCCAAAGTTTCTTGACTAATTCCTTGATATCGCCATCGAGTGGCAATAAATAGGGTTCGCCGGTAAACGACGGAAGGGGATCGCCGTCGCCGTTGTAGGTAGTAACGCAATAACCGTAGCCGGGCAAGAAATTATCATAACGATATAATTGCTTGTCACAGCTCAGGCTGAAAGGCGACTTCTTCAAGATTAAAATCTCAGCAAACGGCTGTTCGCCCATAACAATCAAGCCACTGATTCGCGGGGTGTAATTGGGAGCATCCGGCTCGTACTTGTATTCACAATTTTGGTTTTCAATGAAGTACCCCATTCCCAGTCCAATTCCCGGGTAATTCAAAATTTGGTTAGTCTGATGACCGTTGCTAACCACGAAGTTAGCTGAGTCGTCATTCATGGCAGTATAAATTATTAAACTGGGATCCTCGACCTTTTGCTGGTCGGCGGCCATAGTTTTCAATTCCATGCCATCTTCAGAAACAAAAATGCGGTTACGACTGTTGGGGCTGCGGCCCATAATCCAATAGGCTTCGATCAGATTTTCTGCCAAAGCGTCTGTTCCCAAGACCAGTCCGCGACCGGGGTAGGGATTGAGTTTAAGTCTTGCGAGATTACTCTCAGCCAAATCTTCCATATTCATAGTGACCTCCTTTGTTAGTTAATATTAAGAACTAATTGGATATTAATAGATTGCGGTGTTAATGTCAATTTGCCTGGGGACGGTAAATATACTATACTAAAATCAGTTAAAAATAACCTTTTTTCTTCATGAAAATACCAGCCTTTGTCTTAGGAATCATCCAAAAACTCCAAACCGGGGGCCGAAGTGCCTACTTGGTGGGTGGTTGCGTGCGTGATTTATTGATGGAGAAAGAGCCTAAAGACTGGGATATTACCACCAGCGCTCGACCGGAAGAAATGCTTCAATTATTACCCGGCTCGAAATATGAAAATAATTTTGGCACAGTTTTGGTGCCCATCAGAAACGAGGCTAATGATGTGGTGGAAGTCACTACCTATCGCTCCGAACAGGGCTATTCCGACAAAAGACATCCTGATGAAATTTTGTTTGAAGACAAGCTAGAAAGAGATTTGGAACGCCGCGACTTTACCGTCAACGCTATGGCGCTCACACCCGCCGGGCAAACCGAGGGAATTGAGAGTCGATATATTAGTCCAATTAGAATTGATTCGCAGTCGTATGAGATTGTGGATTTATTCGGCGGCGAGTCGGATTTAAAAAAGAAAATTATTCGCGCGGTGGGCGAACCCTCGGAGAGATTCAAGGAAGATGCGCTCCGCATGTTACGCGCTATTCGTTTCTCTTGTCAATTGGGTTTTGCCATTGAACCTAAAACCGAACGAGCAATCACAAAGCTGGCCGGTAGTGTGAAATTTGTTTCTGGGGAAAGAATCCGTGATGAGCTAATAAAAATTTTGTCTTCGGAGACTCCCGCCGAAGGAATTATGCGTCTCCATGACAACAAACTACTGCAATATATTTTGCCGGAACTGGAGACTGGCGTGAACGTCAAGCAACACTATCATCATATCTATACCGTTTTCAATCACAATGTCCTGGCGCTCAAACATTGTCCCAATAAATCTTGGCAGGTGAGACTGGCAGCGCTTCTCCATGATGTCGGCAAACCGAAATCAGCGCGGACGGTCGAGGGTCATGTCGCTTTCTATAATCATGAATATATCGGCGCGAAGATGACCGAGAAGATTCTGCGTCGTTTAAAATTTTCCAATACCGATTTGGACCGCATCGTCAATTTGGTGCGCAACCATATGTTCTACTACAATGTCGGTGAGGTGTCAGCCGCTTCTGTCAGGCGCTTGATTGCCAAGACCGGAAGAGAGAATCTGAGTGATTTAATTGACTTGCGTATCGCCGATCGCATCGGCTCCGGTCTCAAGGAGGCTATGCCATACAAACTCCGACACTTGCAGTATATGATGGAAAAGGTCCAGAATGATCCGCTCTCGGTCAAGATGTTGAAAATTGACGGTAGTGATTTAATGACCAACCTGAGTCTGCCGCCGAGTCCTAAAATTGGGGCTATTCTGGAGGTACTTCTGGCAGAAGTTTTGGAGGATCCAGAACTCAATACCGCCAAGTATCTGAAGGAGAGAAGCGCCAAATTAAATGAATTAAATCTGGAAGAACTGCGAGCCCAGGCCAAAGAGTTGATTGAAGAAAAACGGGCCGAGGAGGACCGAGACTTGAAGCGAGGGTTTAAGGTTTAAAATAATATTGGATAAAAAAATAATAAGCCGAACATTTGTTCGGCTTATTTTTTGTACTGTCTTAATTTTATTTTTCTTTCTTGGCACAAGGGAAGCTATGAGGCTTAAATTCACCGGGACTGTCGTTGGTGAAATAATTAATCGTTAACTCATAGTTCTCGTCGAATTCAAAGCTGTCCAAAATAGTGGCTTTGCCATTCTTTTTGAGAATGTGTCTGAGCATTTCAAATTCGAACAAGCGATCGGTATCAACGACACAATCCGCTTCGCAAAATTCGGTTTCTTCAATATCATTAAGCACTGCTTCAATAGCCTCAGATTCCTCGCGAATGTAATCTTCACCAAAATATCGAGTGAAGAGCTCCAGCGCTTGGGATCGGACAATTCTACCGGCGATGGTGTTGGCTTGAGCCTTAATTTTGCTGGTCTGCATGACTCGTAAGAATTCGGGTATTATTATTAGAGAGAACATAAAAATAATAGTGCCCCCAACCAGTTCTTCGGAGAAGGTGGTTGTTAAATAATCGGTAAATACAAGCAACACTACAATAATTGCGGCGGCCGAATAGGAGACAAATCTCTTTTTCTTAGAATGGATATAACTTTTAGCCAATTCGCCTTGGACTAGGCCTTTTAAAGAACTTAATGTTTCCATGGTATCTTGAATTAGGGTGGATACTGACAATTAACTGTCTTGGTTTTTATCATATTCTGTCGCTCTTGTCAATGAGAAATCAGTCGCTTGATGATTCACTCTAAAAAGGGTATAATTTAAACACTAATATAATAATTATTAATCATAAAATATGAAGAAAATATCTTTTATTTTTTCCATCTTATTTTTTAGCTTAGCGCTTTCCGGTTGCACAACCAAGGAAACGCCGGCCACCAACACTATGAACAACAATGCCAATAATGCCACGACTTCTCACCTGAAAGCGGAGGGTGATTCCGCCACCAGTTCCGGCCGGGTCTTAGCCGGACAACAGGACTTGTATCAGAAATACAAGGAAGCGATACTCAAAACTAACTATGGTGATATCACTATTGAATTCTACGGTGAAGATACTCCAATTACCGTCAATAATTTTATGAATCTGGCCTCGACCGGCTTCTACAATAATGTGAAGTTCCATCGCGTCATCAAAGACTTTATGATTCAAGGCGGTGACCCCAACACTAAGGGCAAAGACAAGTTGAGTTATGGCACTGGCGGACCGGGCTATGACTTCGCCGATGAAATGAATGATCATCAATTGACTCGGGGTAGTATGGCGATGGCTAACCGCGGCAAGGACACCAACGGTTCCCAGTTTTTCATAGTGACTAAGGAATTATTTACTCCAATACCCGGACAATATTACACCAACTTCGGTCGCGTCGTTTCCGGCATGAAAGTGGTCGACAAAATTGAAAATTTAACCACCGATGAAAGAGACTTACCTCTGAAAGATGCGATTATCAAGAGTATTGAATTAAAATAATATGAAGGTCTATTTGGATAACGCCGCCACCACCAGGATTGATCCGCGGGTGCTGGCGAAGATGAAACCATATTACTCCACTCATTACGGCAATGCTTCCTCCATTCATGCTCTCGGCCAAGAGAATGATTTGTTAGTTAAGGCCTGCAAGGAAAAAATCTCTAAAGTTTTTCACGGTGGCAGTCACAAAGTTGTTTTTACCTCCTCCGCCACCGAAGCCAATAATTTCATCATCAAAGGCGTCATGCGCGCCAATCAAAACAAGGGTAAGCACTTAATCGTTTCGGCGATTGAGCATCCTTGTGTTTTGAATTCCGCCCGCGAGCTGTCTGAAGAAGGTTTTCAAGTTGATTATTTGCCAGTCAACGCTGATGGCTTAGTGAACTTAGCTGAATTGGAAAAGATGATTGGAACGGACACCGTGCTGGTCTCGGTGATGGCCGTCAATAATGAAATTGGCGTGATTCAAGATATCGCTAAGATCTCCGAAATTGTGCACCGCAAAGGCGCTTATTTCCACACCGATGCCGTTCAAGCCGTCCCTTATCTCAACCTGGACTTACAGAAAATGAAGATTGATTTTATGAGCCTGTCAGCTCATAAATTCTACGGACCGCTTGGCTCCGGCCTGGCTTTCGTTAATCCGCAAATTAAGATCAAACCGCTGATTACCGGCGGTGGTCAAGAAGACGGACTGCGAGCCGGCACCTATAATATCCCCGGCATCGTGGGATTAACCGAGGCCTTGTTATTGAGCTACAAAGAACGGAATGTTTATATCAAAAAGGTAAAAGCTCTGCGGGATTATTTCTGGCAGAGAATTAAAAAGGAAATTCCTGAAGTCTATTTAAATGGTTCCGCCGCTAAGCGTACTCCCAACAATCTCAATGCGCGTTTCAGAAGAATTGAGGGTGAGGCCATTTTGATGGATCTGTCATTCAAGGGAGTTTATGTTTCTACCGGATCAGCTTGTTCGGCTCAGAATTTGAAAGTGTCTTCTACACTCAAAGCTATTGGTCTGGACCCCAACGACATGAATAGCAATATCCGTTTTTCTTTGGGAAGATATAATACCAAGACAGAAATTGATTATGCCGTGAAGTGTCTGAAGGAAACAGTCAAACGTCTGCGTTTGTTTACGCCGATTGTCTAAAAGAAGATTATAAATTAAATAAAATAAAATATATGTCATTAAATTATACCAAGAAAACTATCAGCCACTTTCTGCACCCGCAGAATTTGGGCGATATCAAAGATGCCGATGCCCGCGCCAGCGTGGGTAATATGGTTTGCGGCGATCAGTTGGCCTTTTCTATTAAGGTCAAAGATGGAATTATTAAGGATATCAAATTCCTGTCTTTCGGTTGCGCTTCCAATATTGCCACCGCTTCGGTTCTGACCGAAAAGGTGAAGGGGATGACCGTCGAGAAGGCCAAGAAATTAGATTGGCAAAAAATTGTCAAAGAACTGGGCGGTCTGCCAAATCAGAAGGTCCATTGCTCGATTTTGGCGGTAGAAGGGCTCCGTAAAGTGATTGCCGAATATGAATCAGCTGCTCCTAAAGTAGTGGTTAAAAAGGCGGTCGCTAAAAAGAAGGTCGTTAAAAAAACTAAGAAATAAATTTATGTTTACACTCGCTGCTTTACCTTTTACACTCAGCGCTCTGGAGCCCCAGATTTCCGCCCGGACCATGGAGTTTCATTACGGCAAACACCACCAGACCTATGTGGACAATCTCAATAAATTCATCGCCGGAACTGATTTAGAAGGGAAGACTTTGGAGGAGATTATCACTCTCAGTTACAATCAGCCGGATAAGGTGGCAATATTCAACAATGCCGCTCAGGTCTATAATCATGACTTCTATTGGCAGAGTTTGAGCCCGGTGGCCACCAAGCCCAGTTTCGCTCTGGAGGAATTGATAAACGCCGCCTTCGGCGATTTTAATTCTTTGGTGGAACAATTCTCGGCCGCCGCTCTGGCTCAATTCGGTAGTGGTTGGGTGTGGCTCGTTTTGGCGGAAGGGAAACTGCAGATTGTTAAAACCGCCAACGCCGACACGCCAATAGCCCACTGGCAGAAACCACTTTTAGTGGTGGATGTTTGGGAACACGCCTATTACCTCGACTATCAGAATCGTCGAGCCGAATACATTAAGAATGTCGTGGCTAATTTATTAAACTGGGATTTTGCCGCTAAACAATTATAGGGTATGACTAGAAAAAAATATCAAAGTCCGTATTCCAAAATTAAACCGAAGATTCGCCGCCCCTATACGGTCATTTATTTGATTCGTCATTGTAATCCGGATTACAGCAGCGAACACTTGGTGGGTGATTTTAATATGCCCTTATCGGTTATCGGCTTAAAGCAGCGCGACTATCTAACAAAACATTTGCTGGAGAAACAAATTGACAAGATTTACAGCAGTGAACTGTTGCGCGCGCAAGAAACCGCTCGACCTTTTGCCAATGCGACCGGCAAGAAAATTATCATCGACGAGCGCTTAAATGAAATTGATTGGAAGGATTGGTATCGCGTCAAGTATTTCAACATGAGTGAGGACACCAGAACCAAACGTTTCAAGCAATATGAGAAATTGGATAGCGAGCTGGACAAGATGCAGACTGTCGGACGCCGCCTCATTGCTGATATCTATAAACACAACAAAGGGAAGTCGGTGGCTCTGTTCTGTCATGGCAATATTATTAAATCCATGATTACCGGAATTCTGGACGCCAACGTTATCGGTTTCTTGTCTTTGGAAATTTTTCAGTCATCCATCAGCAAGTTGGTGATTGATCGTGACGGCTATATCAAGATTAATTATATCAATAATATCGGCCATTTACCGCATGAACCGAATGAGGATCTTTTTATCACTCTGGTCGACTAGGCCGGCTTGTTGATAAGTTGTGGGAAGCTAAATTTAAACTCTAAAATAGACTGTGAATAAATAGGGATAAATGCAAATTTGTCCCTATTTTTTGTTGTTTTTAGCCGAAATTTAAATGTTGACGCTAGGCGGCCAGTGGTGTATAATTATAGTATTAAGGTGAAATGTGGGGACGAGTGGTGAATCACCAAAATAGCAATAATATCTATGTTTATCGGCGAATACAATCATACTCTAGATGACAAAGGCAGATTAGCTATCCCGGCTAAGTTTCGCGCTATCCTCAAAAAGGGAGCGGTCGTTACCAAGGGCTTAGATAATTGTTTATTTTTGTACACCAAAGAGCAATGGGAAAAGATTGCGGCTCGTTTTGCCGCTTTGCCGATCAGTCAAGCTAAGAGTCGTGCTTTCGCTCGTCACTTGTTGGCTGGTGCTATGGATTTGGAATTTGATAATCAGGGCCGCATTACTTTACCGGAATACTTACGTCATTTTTCCAGTCTAAAGAAAAAAGTCATCATCACCGGTTTGTATAATCATTTAGAAATTTGGGATGAGTCGGCTTGGACTAAATATCGCACCGCTACCGAGAAGAACAGTAATGCCATTGCCGAAGAGTTGGGTGATTTGGGAATCTAATATTTAACAACATGGCTTATCATCATATCCCGGTAATGTTGTCAGAAGTGTTAGAGAAACTGGAACCGAGTGCGGGAGAATATTTTTTTGACGGTACTCTGGGCGGAGCGGGCTATACCCTGGCTCTAGCTGAAAGAGTCGGTAGTTCTGGAAAAGTGTTGGCGACTGATTTGGATTCGGTAGCAATAGCTAATGCCACAGAATTAATTGCTAAGCAGAAATTAAATAATATTGTTTTGGTATCAAGTAATTTTAGAAATATTACGGAGATTGTTCATAAGAATTGGGGAGAGAGGTGTCAGTTAGATGGCGTCGTGGTTGATCTGGGTTTGTCATCGGTTCAAGTTGATACCGGAGAACGCGGTTTTTCTTTTTTGAAGACAGCGCCACTCTCACTGGCCTTTAATCAATCTGAATCCCAAAATGCGGCCTATCTGGTTAATAACCTATCAGAAAAAGAGTTATTGAAAATCATTAGTGTCTACGGTGAAGAGCAATTTGCTTTCCGCATCGTCAAAAACATTATTGCGGCTCGTCGCCTGAAAGAAATTGAAACTACCACCGAATTGGCCGATATCGTTTCTCAGTCCGTTCCGGCCGCTATCAGAAGACGCAAGATTCATCCGGCCACCAAAACCTTCCAGGCCTTGCGCTTAGCGGTTAATCAGGAGCTGGAGAGTCTGGAGGAGTTTCTGCCCCAAGCTATTAGCTTATTGAAACCGGGAGGCAGACTGGCAGTCGTTTCCTTCCATAGCTTGGAAGACAGAATCGCCAAACAGTTTTTCCGGGAACAAGCCAAAGATTGTGTCTGCGGTCCGGAAGTGATGATTTGTAATTGCCACCATCAACCGGCTATCAGAATTATTACCAAAAAAGCTTTAATTCCCACTGAGGCGGAAGTCAAAGCTAACCCGCGAGCTCGCAGTGCTAAGTTACGAGTCATTGAGAAAAATTAAATTTAAATATATGGGTCAAATAAATCCTAAAAAATCAAATATCGGTAAGGTTAAATTACTTAACCTGCTTTTAGTCGTTCTGATTATGGTTTCCGGCGGATTTTATTTATCCGGTATGAATAATTTAGTGGTGAAAGGTTTTGAATTACAGAAGTTGAAGCGTCAAGCGGAGTCTCTGGCTAATGAGAACCAGGAAATCAGCGCGCGTAAAGTGGCGCTCGAGTCCTATCACGATATCGACAGCAAGTTACGAAATCTTAATATGGTAGCTATTGATAAGATTGAATATTTAAACGCCACGGATGAAGTTCTGGCCAAGAAATAACGGTCTAGGCCATAGTTCATAGGGTGCGACCTCTTTGCTCTATGAATTATGGTCTAGAGATGGCGTTTTAGCTTATGGCTCTAATATCCAAAAAAACTGATTTTTCTTCCAATCGTCTGAATCTGGTTTTGACGGTTGTTTTTTTATTATCCCTCTCTCTGGTTGCTCGTCTCTACGTCCTTCAGATTAGTGACGGCAGCGTCTACAAAGCTAAGGCCAACAAGCAACAGCAGACCTATAGCGAACTAAAGGCTTCCCGTGGGCAGATTTTCATTAATAACTATAGTGAGAGCTTGAATGCCAACAATTTGTCTCTTTTGGCTACCAACAAGAATTTCGCCACGCTCTATGCTGTCCCTAAAGATATTCCCGTTGAAAAACAGGCACCGCTGGTGCAAAAACTCTATGAGGTTTTTGATGCTGCCCGAGTCGAAAAAGAAGTGGATGACTTTTTGAAGCAAGAAGACGCCAAAGCCTTGAGCGATGAGCTGGGCTATATTGATACGCTGTCTTTGTCGGCGGCCGACAAGAAAATCAAGAAAGATGAAATTATGGCCCGTCGCACCGCTTTGCCCAGTGACAAAGAATGGAGTGATTTTCGCAAGGTCAAGCGCTATTTGGAAATTAATGAACGCCAGGCGGTGATTGTGAATAAGTATTCGGAGCAGGTGAAAAAACCCAACGATCCCTATGAAGTTCTGCAAAAGAAAGTGACCGAAGAAGATCTCTTAAAAGTCTACGCCAGTGTTTTGACACTAGATGGCATCAATGTCAGTGCCGGCGATTTAGAAATAAAAAACAGTCTAATCTTCAAAAAAGGAGAGAGTGTTAGTGGCGACCCGATTAACTTCAAGGGCTTGGGCTACGAGATGGAATCATATCGCTATTATCCGGAAAAGAATCTAGCCTCGCAATTAGTCGGTTTTGTTAACTATGAAAATGTCGGTAACTACGGTTTAGAGGGATACTACAACAAAGCTCTGGCCGGTAAAGCTGGATCACTCAAGAGTGAGCGGGGCAGTGGCGGTAATATTATCATCGTCAATGACCGAGAATACGTCAAACCGGAAGCCGGTGACGATCTGGTGCTCACCATTGATCGGGCCGTGGAGTTTTATATCTGCAAAAAATTGGAAGAGTCAGAACCGCGCTACAAATATGACAGCGCCACGATTATTATCGTCAAACCCGATACCGGAGAAATTGTGGCAATGTGTTCTTGGCCCAGCTTCGATCCCAATAATTATGGCGATGTCAAAAAGGTGGAGACTTTCTCCAATGAAGCGGTTAGTAATCAATATGAACCAGGTTCAGTTTTCAAAACCATTACCATGGCGGCTGCTTTAGATCAAAAAAAAGTTACGCCCCAAACTACCTACAACGACACCGGACAACGAATGATTGACGGTTGGAAGAAACCGATTTCCAATTCAGATTTTGAAACAGCCGGAGCTCATGGCAAAACTGATATGAAGACGGTGTTGGAAAAATCTTTGAATCTGGGTGCGATGTTTGCGATGGAGCAAATCGGTCCGAAAATTTTTGCCGACTATGTACAGAAATTTGGTTTTGGTGAAAAGACAGACATTGAGTTGGGCGCGGAGACAGCTGGTAATATAAAACCATTACTCAAGGACAAGATTCTCCCCATTGATGCTGCGACCGCTTCTTTTGGCCAAGGCGTAGCCGTTACGCCACTACAGATGGTGATGTCTTATGCGGCCATTGCCAATGGTGGAGTGTTAATGAAGCCATTTTTGGTCAAGGAGGTCATTAAAGCCGATGGCACTAAGACCGAAACCGTCCCGCAAGAGTTGCGACGGGTGGTTTCAGCGGAGGCGGCCCAAACCGTTTCGGCGATGTTAGCTGAGGTGGTAGAGAAGGGCCATTCTAAATTAGCCGGTGTGCCAGGCTATTATGTCGGTGGTAAAACCGGTACCGCTCAAATCCCATCACCTAAAGGTGGTTACTTGGAATCGCAGTATATCCACACCTTTGTAGGCTTTGCCCCGGTTGACAAGCCCCGCTTTGTTATGTTAGTGAAACTAGACAAACCTAAGGGTTTTAAATTTGCGGAAAGCTCGGCGGCTCCAATTTTTGGTGATATTGCCGACTTCCTTTTGAATTATTATCAAATCCCGAAAGAACGGGACAATTAATTGTTATGAAAAAAATACTGCAATTTATCCTGAAAACGATGGCTCGTCTGGTGCTCTCCAAATATCGCCCGGAAGTGATTGGTATTTCCGGTAGCGTCGGCAAGACCAGCACTAAGGAGGCGGTTTATGCCGTGCTTAAAAACAAATTCAACACTCGACGCAGTCTGAAGAATTATAATAATGAGCTGGGGCTGCCCCTGACTATTTTAGGCATTGATTCTCCCGGCAAGTCTCTGGGCGGTTGGTTGAAGGTGTTGTCTCATGTTGCCAGGCTCCTAATTATCAAAGACAAGGATTATCCGACAGTTTTAATTTTGGAAATGGGCATTGATCGACCGGGAGATATGAAGTACCTAACCAGCATCGTCAAACCGAAGATTGGTCTGATTACCGGCGTGGGCTCGTCTCACTTGGAGTTTTTTGAGAAGCCGGAAAATATCCAAAAAGAAAAACGGGTCTTGGTGGAAGTGCTCGCCAAGGAATCATTGGCCGTTTTGAATTATGATAATGAGTTGACCAGAGAAATGAATGAGGCGGTGATTTGCCAAGTCTTGACCTATGGTCTAAAGGACGGCGCCGATATTGTGGCGCAAGAAATTAACTTCAACTTCAGAAGCGGTGACGAATATCTCTTGGGCGTTAGTTTCAAATTGAATTATCGGGGGGCTATTGTGCCGGTCTTTTTGCCGCATGTCATTGGCTATCCGCCAATTTATGCCGCTCTGGCCGCCAGTGCCGTCGCTCTGCATTATAGTATTAACTTGGTGGATATTGCTCAGGCACTGAGTGATTTTCATTTGCCTGCTGGTCGCCTCAACTTGATTACCGGACGCCAGCAAACTAAAATTATTGACGATACCTATAACTCCTCGCCGGAATCTTGTTTGGCGGCTCTGTCTATTTTGTCGGAAGTGAAGGTGCCACGCGGTCGCAAGGTCGCGGTCTTAGGTGATATGTTGGAACTTGGTAGCGCCAGCGATTCGGGCCATCAGGAAGTGGGCGAGAAAGCGGCTGAGAGTGCTGATGTCTTAGTAGTCGTAGGTGAGAAGGGTAGAATTATCGGTCTGGAAGCGGAAAAGCGCGGGGCCAAAAAGGTCAGCTATTTTTCTGACAGTTTAGAAGCCGCGGAGCAGATTTTGAATATCATTAATGAGGGCGATTTGATTCTCGTCAAAGGCTCTCAGGGGGCGCGCATGGAAAAGGTGGTCAAAGTATTGATGGCTGAACCGGAAAAAGCGCTGGAGCTTCTGGTGCGACAAGATAATAAATGGCAATAGAAAATTTATAATATCAAAATAGGATGTAAAATACCGTGTTCTTCAGAGCTCGGTATTTTTGTATGGTGGTTGACAAAAACCAACTACAAGGACACCACTGGGATTTTTCCGTCGAACTACAAGTTGGCTGATTATTAATTTACTTTCATGGCGCCACAGGAGTGTGGTTTTAATTTCACCGAAAGCGGTTTTATAAGCAATATGAATCTCTCTGGTTTTTTCACCTTTTTGGCAGGTTGTAAAGACAAAGAAATTAAGCAGGGAATGAAGACTATCAATACAATAGCCCAATCCTTCCATCAAAGCGCAAACTTCTTTTTTTGCTAACATATTAAATTATATTTTAAAGGACGTTATTTACTTGATCTAATTATTGATGAAGTTATCATGTTATTGGATATTTGTCAATATGGAGCTTGGGTTTGATTTTAAAACATGATTTGCAGTTTCCGCCAATTTATTATAGAATTGGGAAATATGAAACTGGTCATCGGATTTATCACTTATAACGAGCTTACCTCTAAATATTTGCCTTTCTTTTTGCCGATCCTGAAGGAAGCTTTGGCGACCGCTTTTGGCGTCTATCAAGCGGCTGATCATTATCAGATTGTGGCGGTGGATAATAGTACCAATCAGGCTAATGACAATCAGGCTTACATTGAAAGCAATTTCCCGGATATTAACCTTAGCTATGCCGAGGCCAATCTGGGTTTTGCCCGCGCCTATAATTTAATGATTGAACAGGCGGAGCATTTGGGGGCGGAATACTTTTTGATGATTAACCCCGATACCGTGCTAGCACCGAACAGTATTCTGAAATTAATGGAAGCTTTGGATGCCGACCAGTCCTTGGGAGCGGTGGCACCGCGAATTTTGCAATGGGATTTTGCTCATAATACTCAGACTAATATTATTGACAGTGATGGTCTGTTTATCACTTCCAGCCACCGTTCTTCCGACAGACATCAAGGACAAGTCGCGCTTCCAGCCGAGCCACAAATGGTCTTTGGTTTTACCGGTGCGGCCGCTTTGATTCGCCTGAAAGCTCTAGTAGATATCGCCAGTGCCGATCAGTATTTGGATGAATTGATGTTTATGTACAAAGAGGATGTCGACTTGTCATACCGCTTGCAGCTGGCCAACTGGCCCATCAAGTTAATTCCCGACGCCCTGGTCTATCATGATCGAACCGCCAGCCCGATGGGGGAGGGCTTGAAGCAAATTATTCGTAATCGACACAACAAGAGTCGTTCCGTCAAGCGTTGGTCGTTCTTGAACCAATGGATTTTAGTTTTGAAGTATGTCTCTCTGGGCTATTCCTGGAAGGTCAAGTTCCGGACTTGGCGCTATCAACTGCTCAGCCTCTTTTTTGTGATCCTTTTTGAGCCCTACCTACTAGGCGAATTAGCTCAATTGTGGCGTCATCGGGCGGAAATCAGGGCCAAAAGACAATCCTTGAAAATCGTGGTAAACCCCAATAATATTGAGAAAATGATGGATAATTAGGACCACCTTGACTAAGTAAAAAAATTGTGCCAATATGTAGGTAATAAAAATAATAATCTTCTTTATATGGAGAATATCTTGGAAAAAATTGTGAAAAACAAAAAAGCCGAAGAACTCGAAAAGTTGAATGCGGTCAAAATTGTCAACTCTCTTTTTAGTGATTTGATGGACAGAGAGCGCGATGTGTTAGTGCGCCGTTTTGGTTTGAATGGCAATGAGTCCGAAACCTTAGAAAAAATCGGTGGCTTACACAACTTAACTCGCGAGAGAGTGCGCCAAATCGAAGTTGGCAGTATTCGCAAGTTAAAGAAATTAGAACATCTTGAAGCTTATTTAGCCGACATCAAGAAGACTGTCAGCGAGCTACTTCAGGTTCATGGTGGTTTAATGGAACAAGAATTCTTGTTAGACATTTTAGCTTTATTCTGTATTGACGCTAAGAGCTCCGATACCGAACGGGAACTTTACAAGAAGAACTTTGATTTCATTATTTCTAAATTACTGGAAGAAGATGTGGAGAAGACCGATAAATCAGACAAATTCAATTCTTTCTATTCCTTAAAGAATCAAACCGTCTCTCACTTGGAAGAAATCGTCGATGAATTAACCGGCAAAATCAACCAAATCAAGAAGACTGTTAACATTGAAGAATTATTGCAAATGATGAAAGGCTTAAACTCCTACACCAAACATCAGGGTAAATTGACCCCGAGCTCCGACAGCGACATCACGCCTGTTTTCAAGAGTGAAGTTTTCCCGGAATTGGGCGAAATCATTAACGCCAACAAACCTTTATACTCCTTAATCCAAGCTGCCAAGAATATTGATCGTAATAAATTCGGTAACTGGGGCCTCAATGAATGGCCGGAAGTTAGCCCGAAGAAAATTAGCGACAAGATCTATTTGGTCTTGAAAAACAATGGTGAACCGATGCATTTTACCGAAATTGCTGACAAAATCAATGAAGTTGGTTTTGACCACAAAAAAGCTAATGCCGGCACTTGCCACAACGAATTAATCTTGGATGACCGTTATGTTTTGACCGATCGCGGTATGTATGGTCTCAAAGAATGGGCTAGATAATATTCCAATATTTATAGATAGAAAAGACGCCAGTTATCACAACTGACGTCTTTTTATTTTTTAGGGAATATGCTAAAATAGGGGTAATACGGAGATTAATCTTTAAGCTATTTTTTATGAACATTGTGGTCGATTTATCGTCAATTGTGGAGTTTTTTAATGCGCCGCCGGAAACTATTTTATGGCGTTTTATGGCTTATTACGGTTGGATTATCATTGCCATCATGTTTTTGTATTTCGCTCGAGAAATGTGGCTCTTGCGCGTCCAAGACGGCTACTATGCCAACATCAAATTTATCTTCCTGGCTATTGATGTCCCGCGTTTGAACGAGCAATCGCCTCGAGCTGTCGAAAATCTTTTGACCTATTTAGCCGGTGCTCACGGCACCATCAATTTTTTTGAAAAATACTGGGAGGGAAAATTCCAGTTGTCTTTTAGTTTTGAAATTGTCAGTATCGACGGCTACACCCAGTTCATCATCCGTACCCCGGTTGATTTCCGCTACTTAGTGGAGTCGGCTGTCTATTCGCAGTATCCGGATGCGGAAATTTCTGAGATTGATGACTATACCGAAGGTGTGCCAAAAAAATTCCCGAACGAAGAGTATGATGTCTGGGGTGCAGAGTTTATTCAGGTCACCAACCAAATGTTCCCGATTAAGATGTATGAGGAGTTTGAGCATAAGTTGGGTCCGGATGAAACCTATTTCAAAGACCCAATGGCTAGTTTAATGGATCTCTGCAGTAGTTTGCAAAGAGGCGAACAACTCTGGTATCAGATTCTGATTATCCCCACCGACTTTGATTGGATTAAGGAAGCGGATGTGGAAGTGGATAAAATTATGGGCAAGAAGCCGACGGTCAGCTTCTTTAACGGAGTGATTGATTCCATTGTGGAGGTGATTGGCGGCATCAGCGAAGCGATTTATAGTCTCTGGGGTGACGTGGAAACTAAGGAAAAAGAATTCAAAGCGCTCTCCATGGTGGAGTTAAAGCCGAAACAAAAGAAGCAGGTGGAGGCACTCCATGCCAAGATGTCCAAGTTGGGATTTTTGGCCAAGCTCCGCACAGTCTATATCGCCAAAAAAGAAGTCTATATGCCCAAGAAGGTGGCTAACGGTTTTGTCGGTTATATCAAGCAATTTGCGGCTTTAGATCTCAATAGTTTCAAGCCGGATATGAAATATACCGCCACCAGCACCGCTTATTTTGCCAAGGTCAAGCGCTTGAACGAACGTAAAACTAATATCGTTAATAACTATATTAATCGCGCTGTCGGCTCCGGTCGTAATCCGGGAATTTATAATATTTCCGAATTGGCTACTTTGTGGCACTTCCCATTGGAGGCTACCACTAAGGCTCCGATGATCCAGAAGGCTCCAATGAAGAAGGCTAAGCCGCCACTGGCACTGCCGACCGAAGATAGTGCGGCTGTCTTCCAAGATTCTTTGGAACCGATTTATTCACTCAGCGAAAATAAAGTTAGTGAAGCGGCCCCTGAAGAAGAAGCTCCGAGTGGCCCGCCGGCTAACTTACCATTTGGCTAATTAATTTTTTAGATACTTTATGTTTTGGAATATCATTGTAGTGGTTTTAGGTTTGGCCGTTTTTGAAATTATCAGCAGTGTTGATAATGCCATTGTCAACGCCCACGTGCTCAAAACCATGCCGGAAAAATATCGTAAGATATTTTTATTTTGGGGACTCTTGTTTGCCGTCTTTGTGGTGCGCGGTCTCTTGCCGTTTTTAATCGTCTGGATGGCTAACCCCGCTTTATCAATTGGCGGAGTGATGACTGCAGTTTTTTCCAATGACCCACAAATTAAACATTATCTGGAGGCCTCCAAACCGCTCTTGCTCTTGGGCGGTGGTGTCTATCTGTTTTTTGTTTTCTTGTCTTGGTTATTCCTAGAAGAAAAGAAATATGCTTTTTTAGCAGAAGGCTTCATTCATCGCCAAGGTGCTTGGTTCTATGCCGTCACCTCGCTGTTTACCGTCTTTGTCGTTTATGTTTCACTCCAAATCAATCCAATTTTAGCTTTAGCGGCAACTATTGGTATCAGCGCTTTCTTCATTACCGACGGCTTCAAGAAGAACGCTGAAGAACAGGAGAAGAAAATGGTCAGCTCCAGCCACATGAGCGCTTGGAGCAAGATTTTGTATCTGGAGATTTTGGATGCCAGCTTCTCAATTGACGGTGTTATCGGTGCCTTTGCCTTTACTCTGAGCGTGCCACTTATTCTTCTGGGCAATGGTCTGGGAGCTTTTGTTACCCGAGAATTTACGGTGAAGGGCATAAACCTTATTGCCAAATTCGCCTATCTCAAAAATGGCGCCATGTATTCCATTGGTATGTTGGGTGCTTTGATGATTGCAGAAAGTTTCGGCAAGGAATATCCGTTCTGGTTGGCGCCGCTTAATATGATTATCTTAATCCTGATTTTCTTAGGATTATCACTGCGAGAAATGAAGGATGCCAAGATTGTTTAACGACAAATTATGACACTGAAAAAGAAAAAACGAATTGGGATCGACGCCCGTTTTTATGGTCCTTTAGGGAAGGGTCTGGGGCGCTATACCCAAGAGATTGTAGACAATATTATCAACATTGATACCGACAATGAGTATGTGGTCTTTTTAGGTGTTGATAATTTTGATGAGTTTGTCGTACCGGTCGGAGCGGCTGACAGAGTCAAAAAAGTCAAAATCAATATTCGGTGGTATACGCTCAAAGAGCAATTATTATTTCCTTTTTATATTTGGCGCGCTAAAGTGGATCTGATTCATTTTCCGCACTTTAATGTGCCGGTTTTGACTGGGGGTAAGTTTGTGGTCACTGTACACGATTTAATCTTGACCAAGTTTCCGACGGTGCGTGCCACCACCTTGAACCCCCTAATCTACAAGCTCAAAAATTTGGCCTATCGCCTAGTCATCTGGTTGGCTCTAAAAAGATCTCAGAAGATTATCACCGTTTCGCAGTTCACGAAAAATGATATCATTGATCAATTTCATATTTCCGCCGACAAGATTGTGGTCACCTATGAAGGTGTGGCCAACTTGGCTAAGGGGCACGATACTTTGTTCGTTAAAAAACTGGATGAAGAGGGCACTCTGGAGCGCTACAAAATCAAAGATGATTTTTTGCTCTATGTTGGCAATGCCTATCCTCATAAAAATCTGGAGAGCTTGGTGCGAGTTTTTTCTGAAGTCCGAAAAGATCGTCCTCAGCTTCGCTTGGTCCTGGTGGGGAAGAGCGATTATTTCTATGAGCGCGTCAAGGATTATGCTCGGTCTCTAGGGCTCTATCAAGAAAATCAGTTTGACAGCCCGGTAATTTTCCCGGGTTACGTGCCGGATGCGGAATTGGAAGTGCTTTTCAAACGAGCTCTATTCTATATTTTCCCCTCGCTTTATGAGGGTTTTGGCTTACCTCCGCTCGAAGCAATGGCCAAGGGTTGTCCGGTTTTGAGTTCCGACAAATCCAGCATGCCGGAGATCTTGGGAGAGGCCGCGGTTTATTTCAACCCGGAGAGCGACTCCGAGATGAAGGTGGCAATTGAAAAAATGTTATCCGACGAACACTTCCGCACCGACTTTGTCGCTAAAGGTTATCAACAAGTGAAAAAATATAATTGGTGGGAATGCGCTTATGCCACCCACAAAATATATCAATCAGTTTTATATGGGCGTTAAGAAGCATCGAGTCAAAATTAATGTGGTTCAGGACGAGCACCAAATACCGGAGCAGTCGTCTTTTGTGGTTAACCTGCGCTCCAATTATGAAGTTCCGGTAAGTGTGTCCCGCGAAACTGAAGGTCGTGGTCGAAGTGAACCGGCAACTGATTTTTTGGCGTCAGCTAAGAAGAAGAGCGAGCTCTTAAATTTTCATCCGGACAAGATGAAACAAATGCTTTTTTATCCGCTCTACCGTTTGGTATATCATCTGCTGACCGCCGTGCGTCGGATTTTTAGTTTTATTCGTTTACCCAAGATAAATTTTTTCGGGCTAAAGAACCATTGGCCCCGCTTCAGATTCCGCCTGCCGCGCTGGACTTTTCCGAAGATAAAATTCTGTAGGAGAAACAAACTGGTGCGGGAGACTTTGAATTTAGTTGAGCGAGCGGTGCCGGAGAAGTTTTTGGTCCGGGAAGAACCGGAAGTGCCAACTAGAAAATGGCGGGCCACACTATCTTTCTTTTTTGTGCTTCTAGCTATTATCATCCCATTCAAAGTCCTCACCTATTACAACATCTTGAATCTCAAGTCCTGGCAGGAAAGTCTCATTGGTCGTTCTCAGTCGGGTGTCGACCGGATGCTTTTAGGCTCGCAGTCCGTAGGGAACTTTAACCTTCAGGGTGCCAGTCAGAATTTCAGTCAGGCCGGAATTGATTTTGTTGAGGCGCAAGAGCAGATGAAAGAAATCGATGAATTGGTGCTGGCCCTAGCTTCTTTTTCGGGAAACGACAAAATAAAATTAGCTTCTCAGAGCAAAAAACTTTTGGCGGCCGGAGAAGTCAGCGCTCGCTTAGGCGGCAATTTGACTTTGGCCCTAGACAGCCTGGTTGGTAGCGGCCAACAACAGGAGCCAATCGGTCCCCGCATTGAGAATTTTGTATTATATGGCCGTAGTGCCACCAAAAACCTGAAAGATTTAAATGAAATACTAGCCACTATTGATTTGGCGGCTTTGCCTTCCGACTACCAGCAGAAATTTACCGACTTGAAGTCCAAGGCGGTCGTTTTGGAGTCGGGACTTGGTAATTTTGTCTCTTTGGCAGTGGGATTGGACGATTTCTTGGGGGCCAATATAGACAAACGATATCTGTTAGTTTTCCAAAATAATAATGAACTGCGGGCCTCCGGTGGTTTTGTGGGCAGTTATGCGCTGGTTGATTTACGTGACGGCAAGATCAAAAATATTGAGGTTCCCGGTGGCGGATCATACGACACCGAGGGCGGCATGAAAGTTTCTGTAGCTGCTCCCGAGCCATTGTGGTTGGTTAATCCGCTCTGGCATTTCTGGGACGCCAATTGGTGGTCTGATTGGGAATTATCCGCCAAGAATCTGATGTGGTTTTTAGAGAAGAGCGACGGTCCAAGTGTTGATGGCGTCATTACCTTTACTCCGACACTCATCGAAAAATTATTGACCGTTACCGGTCCGATTGATTTGACCGAGAAATATGGCGTGACGATTGATGCCGCTAACTTTTGGGAAGTGACTCAGGCTATTATTGAAAAAACCGGCAACCCCGAAGCCTACGCTTCGACGACACCGCTGGGCAAAAAAATCTCGCCCGCCGTCAAAGACAATGAAGCTAAATTAGTGGCTTCACAAGTCAAAGAAAAACCCAAGGCCATTATCGGCGACCTAACCGACAAAATCTTAGCCGAGTTGCCGAAGAAGTTGGACAAAGCCAACCTACTGAAACTATTGAAAATTGCCGATGAGAGTCTAAATGAAAAACAAGTGATGTTCTATTTCACCGATCCTAAATTAGAGCAGAAGATGATTAGCAATTCCTGGGCGGGGAAGATGAAGTTTGCTCCCAATGACTATTTGTCCGTGGTCAACACCAACATTGCCGGTGCCAAGAGCGACCGCGTTATGGAAGAGAGTATTGACCAGCAAATCCAAATTCAAGATGACGGCACCATTATCGACAATCTGATTATCACGCGCGCCCATCGCGGTTTGCGCAACGAACCTTTTACCGGCTCACGCAATGTCGATTGGATGCGTATTTATGTGCCGCAAGGCAGTGAGCTTTTGGAGTCTAGTGGCTGGAGTACTCCGGATCAGAAATATTTTGAGTCCCCCGATCCCGCTTGGCTCAAAAACGATTTAGTAACTAAGACCGAGGGGCAGGCGACTGTCGACAAAGTCACTGGAACCAAAACCTATGTAGAAAGTGGCAAGACTGTCTTTGCCAATTGGAGCATGGTTGATCCGGGCAAGAATACGATTATCACTCTCAAATACAAATTACCGTTTAAATTGAAGCGGCAGGAGCCTCAAACCGGCCTCATTACTCGCATCAATAGCCTGTTCAAGCAAGAACCGATAGTCTATGATTATTCGCTTTTAGTCCAAAAACAGCCGGGTGCCAAGGCCGGCGCTTACAGCAGTTCCTTGTCATATGGTCGTTTTGGCCAGATTTTCTGGAAATATCCGGATAATTTAGGTATAATAGATAGTGGCTGGAAGATTCAAGAAGCGCTGTCGTCCGACAAGTACTACAAGATTCTCATCAAACAATAATTTAAATATTAATAACATAATTCATAGACATATGTCAGAAAAAAAAGCCGTTCCGGTCTCGGCGACTCCGCCGGTGAGTCAGGAAAGAAAATCTTCTTTGTCGGAGTTCATTGAGCGCCCCCTGGCCACCGACAATGAGGTCAAGAAGTTTGAGGCCAAGATTAATGAAAGCCTCAAACAAAGCAGTTCGTCACCGGACAGTGATGAGCTCTTGGAAATCTATGAGGATGCCAACGGCAATATCATTGACGTCAAAAAGATTACCATCAAACGCGGTCGCGGTTTCTTTAGTTTGTTTCTGAAAGTGATTTTTCTGATTATCTTTTTTGGCGGACTAATCTATGGTGCTTATCTGGCCTATGACAAATTCCGTTCCAGCCGCACCAACATTATGGATTTGGTAGCCACTATGCCGTCTGAAATCAAATCCGGCGATGAATTTTTCTATGAACTGAACTACAAGAATTTGACGAGCGGAGCTCTCAAGAATATCAAGGTGGAGTTGGCCTATCCCGAAAACTTTATCTTCATTGACAGTTTGCCGGCTCCGGTTCAAAACAAGAACACTTGGGAAATATCCAATCTCGATCCGAGATCCAGCGGGACTATCAAAATCAAGGGCCGTATTATCAACTCTGACGGCAAAGACAATCTATTTTTAGCCAAGGCTAACTACTACATGGATAATTTTAGCACTGAATTTAAGAAGGAAATTGCCACCGTCGTCAAAATCAAGGGCTTGGGCTTCAATGTCGACTTTAACTCCGCTTCCACCGCTTTGGTGGGCGAGGATAATGAAATTGAGGTTAATTTCAGTAACTATGAATCTGTGCCGGGGACTGTCAATTTGGTGATGAATTTTCCTCCTAATATGACTTTACTTGATGGCGAAGCCAACAACGGTTTGGCGGCCAGTTCCACTTCCGACAATCTTTTGTCCTGGGAAAAGGTCACCGACAATACTTGGCGACTGTCGAACTTCAAAGCCGAGGCTGTGACTCAAGGATTGAAGATTAAATATCGCATCAAAGAAAAGACTGACGACCAACAGAAAATCAGTTTGAAGTTGGAAGAGAAAGCTCAGGATGACAAGTACTACACTTTTGTTGAGAAGGACATTATGGTTGACGTCATCAAGAGCAGTTTGAACCTGACCTTGTCTCTAAACGGCAACAAGTCTGACACTAACGTCAATTTTGGCGATACCCTCAACTATTCTATTAGCTACAGCAACAAAGGCGATTCTCCAATGAAGGATGTGGTGATTATGGCTGCACTCAGCAGTGACTTCTTGAATTGGAATACGGTCAAGGACAAGCATAACGGCCAGAAGAAAAAGGGTATTATCACTTGGACCAAGAATGAAGTGCCGGAATTGGCTAATTTAGAAGCCAACAAAGAGGGCACCATTGATTTTACCATCAATGTTTCCAACTTCAGCACCAATGACTTAGGCAAGAATTTTGCCGTGAAGAGCTATGCTCAGTTTAGCATTGGCAACAGCGACGAATTGAAAGGGGGCAGTGACAACAAGAGTAATGAGATTAACAGCAAAATCAATAGCGACCTGGGATTCAAGGAACAGATTCGTTACTTCGATGAAGATAATGTACCGGTCGGTGACGGACCACTGCCACCGCAAGTGGGGCAGAAGACCAGTCTCAAGGTGTATTGGAAAATTACCAACGATTTACATGAGCTCAATAATCTACAGGTAGAATATCCTCTGCCGCCTTCAGTCAGCTTTGACGAAAGAGCCCAAGCTACTGTGGGTAGTATTAACTACGACAGCGCTAACAACAAAGTAGTTTGGGTCATTGGCCGCTTGCCACTGACTGTCTATAGCGCTTCAGCCGAGTTTAATATTGCCGTTAATCCCAGTGACAGTAACCGCAACAAGATTATGGTCATCGGTTCCGGTTCGACCATCAGCGCTTTAGATATCGAAACCCAGGAAACTATTACTCAAACCAGCAGAGTCCAGACTACCAAACTGGATGATGACGATATCGCGGGCCTCAACAATGACGGCCGCGTCCAATAATTACTATATGTTCAAGATAGCCAGTACCCGACGGGGAACTAAACTCCGTCGGGGGAAAATTGTGACCGCCCATGGAGTGCTCCCCACTCCATTTTTTATGCCGGATGCCACCCGGGGTTTTGTGAAACTCACCAACAACGAAGATCTGATTAAAGTCGGCATCTCGGCCATGGTCGTCAACACCTTTCATCTCTATCTCCAACCGGGAATAGCCGCCATTAAAAAAGCCGGCGGGATTCACAAATTCATGAATTGGGATCGGCCGCTCCTTTCTGACAGCGGCGGCTTTCAGGTTTTTTCCCTCATTCATCGCAGTGCCAACATGGGAAAAATTACCGATGAAAAAGTGACCTTCAGATCACCGCTTGATGGATCGAAACATGAAATGACGCCGGAGAAGTCCATTCAAATTCAATTTGATTTGGGGGTGGATATGATGGTTTGTTTTGACGATTGTCCGCCCAATGATTTCGACCGAGACCAGCTGATTATTGCCGTCGATCGGACTATTGCTTGGGCCAAGAGATGTAAGGCGGAATATCTCAAGCAGGTCAAGAAGCGGAAGTTAACTGGCAAAAAGAAACCGCTCCTCTTTGGAGTTATTCAGGGTGGGGCTGAGCTCGATCTCCGGCGCCAGTGTGCTGAGGAGCTGGTCAAGATCGGTTTTGATGGCTATGGTTTCGGGGCCCGGCCGGTGGACAAGGATGGTAATTTCCTAGAGGAAGTGCTGCAGTACACTGCCGATCTTATTCCCGAAAAGGCCATTCGTTTTGCTCTCGGTATTGGTACTCCGGAAGATATCAAGCGCTGCGCGGATATGGGCTGGGATATCTTTGACTGTGTTATCCCAACCAGAGAAGGGCGTCATGGCCGACTACTTATGGAAAAGAAGGGAAAGCCGGGATATGAGCATTTGAACGTCAATAACGCTCGTTTTGAGGCTGATTTCAGGGGGATAAATCGCAGTAGTACTCTGAAAGCATTGAAGACCCACACCCGAGCCTATCTCCACCACCTCTTCCGCCTCAATGAACCCCTAGGACAGAACTTAGCCAGCCTCAACAACCTGGAGTTCTATATGAGATTAATGAAGGGGTTGAGGGGAGGGAAATAGTTTTATTATATAAGTTAATATAGTTATGAAAGTAGTTGGTAATAAGAAGTCTTATTCTAAGAAGCAGATTATAAAAAACAGAATTATAGAAGTGGGAATTTTTTCAATTCTCATTATTTGTTTTGTTATTTCACTAAAATATTTTTTGCACTCCATGGATGAGGGCCAAAAGTGGCTCAACGTAACTCTAGTAATCTCGTTAATTTCTTTATTATTAGGTATATTTTTTGGTCTCATCTTAGCGTTAATAATTAATAAAATGGATTTATTTTTTCAGAAAATAGAATTTAATATAGATATAGCTAAGGCTGGTGACGAGGGCGAGAAGGCAGTTTACAATGAGTTGAATAAATTTTTAAATGATGATTATACCGTTTATCCTAATTACGAGATTCCGGGGCACAAATTCGATTTAGATTTTTTGATAGTTGGCCCAAAGGGGCTTGTAGTAGTAGAAGTAAAAAATTATTCTAATTCGACTTTTTTTTCGGAACAGCAGGCAGCCAGTATTAGTGGAGCCAGATATACCAGAGAGATAAAGAAGTCGGTCAGAATAGCTGACCCGCGGACACAGATAGACACTCACTGCAAAGTTCTAAATGGGTACCTTAATTATCTTGGCCTCACTAATATTAATATTAGGAAGGTTTTAGTTTTTACAAAGGATCATGTTAAGATAGAGGGAAAGACAAGAATTTTTATTGTTAAAAAAATATATGAATTGGCCCAATATTTTGACAATCTTTATCCCGATGATAAGTTTAACCCAAGGTTTTGTCATGAAATAAATAAAAAACTAAGCCAATAAAGTTTGAATTTACTGGTATGGGAAAATTTGAAGAAATCATTAAATTATCAAAAGATGTCGATCGAGTTTGGAAGGACAAAAAAATGTCTGAGTCTTTTCAAATAGTTTTTCCAGTGCCATCGAGTCATCCTCGTTCTAAAGAGCTCAAGTCTTATCCTTTGGCTCTATCTTCATTAAGTAATTATCACTTTCCGGATGATTCATTGGTTATCATTGACTCTGGTATTTCCAGTCGAATTAAAAATAATAATGATAGCAATACCTCTGTTTTTTTTCATCCAATTGAAAATAAAATAAAGACGCTTGATTTCTTGAATGAATTTCTGGGGGAACACCGTGGTCAGGTATTCAGACAAGTTATTGGTATTGGTGGTGGCATAGTTTTGAACTCCTGTTCTTATGTTGCTGAGAAGCTAGGGATCGATTTAATTCTTATCCCCACTACTATAATTTCGATTTCAGACTCTAGTATCGGAGGAAAGGTTAGGGTTAATGATATTAATGGCCATGGCTTTATCAAGCACGCCTATAAATCGTTCTATGAGCCGTCTCAGATTATTATTGATCCCCAATTATTAGATTATTTAAATGATGAACAAATTAGATTGGGACTATCAGAGATCATCAAACATGCTCTATATCAATCTGACGGCTTAGCTAAATATCTATTATCAGATAAATTTAATCCTTTTTCCGACCGTGCTAGCTTGTTGAAGTCCATTATGTGGACTGCCGACCTAAAGAGAATTTGTTTAGAGGTTGATCCAGAAGAATCTGCGGATGGCTCTTATTCTATTTTGAGAGCTGGCCATGATTTGTCTGACAAGATAGAGGAGGAAAGTAGACTAACTATCGCTCATAGCGAGGCGGTTTTGCGGGCAATGAAAATTGACTTAGAAAAACAGCCAGCTAAATCGCAGTTATTACAGAAGATTTACGATAAATTAGGTATTAAACAGATTAATTAAATCTATGACAAAATATATCTTAATCGGTGGTTACATACACAAGGCTGCTGATGGCGGCAAGGCCTTTTTTAAGGAACTGGTAAAAGGTTTTGGAAATGACAAACCGGTTGTAATTTTGAATTGCTTGTTCGCTCGTTCTAGGGACTCATGGGAAAATAAATTACAGGAGAACAAGGAATTTTTTTCCAGGTATATTGATAACTTTGAAATTGTCTTGGCCGATCCGGAAAAATTTACCGAGCAAGTAAAGTCTTCTGACGTTATATTCTTGCAAGGCGGATTCACCGGGCCATTAATTGATGGGTTGTCAAAGGATAGAGGCTGGATTAAATGTCTTGATGGAAAAACTGTGGCTGGCTCATCGGCTGGCGGTGACGCTATCGCCAAATATTACAGCGTGCTTAAAACCAGCAGGGTTGGCGACGGGCTGGGCCTTTTGCCGATTAAATTTATCCCCCATTGGAAATCTGACTATTCTGACGATGAAGTCAGGGATATCGATTGGGAGGCAGAATTGGAAAAAATGAAGGGATATAAAGAGGATTTGCCTATTTATACTCTAACCGAGGGAGAGTTCAAGGCATTTAACGTCTAGCGGTATGCCAATAAAGCTAGTTTATTATTCTATAAAAATATTTGTATGAAAAAAGTAGTTCTAGCGGAAAAATTAAACATGATCAAAAATAATCATAAAATTATTTTCTTTTGGATTTACAAAATTTCTAATTTATTTAAAAAAAACATTTTAAACAATGGAGAGAGGTATGATCCGAATGTTTTGGCAAAGTTTAATATTAATGATTTTCACCAAGAAGCTCGTTATTATTTGGCAGAGACTTTTATCTCAGATAGTGATAGCGTGCTAGATATTGCTTGCGGAACAGGATATGGCACATTATTATTATCAAATCATGGTCGTTCAATTACCGGAGTCGATATATCGAGAAAGGCTATAGATTATGCCAATAATCATTATCGAACAAACCCTAAAATAAACTTTGTTCAATCGGATATTTTTGAATTTAATGAATCGGCTGATATTGTCATTTCTTTTGAAACTATTGAGCATGTTAATGGCCCGATAGAAAGTGTTGTGAAAAAATTGTTGTCACTAACTGGCAAAAAATTGATTTGCAGTGTTCCATACAAGGAACCGGTCGGCAATAATAAATACCACTTTCACTTCAACATTAGTGAGTTAGATTTTGATTTTTTAAACAAGGAGTGCGGGGTTACTTTTTTATATCAATCGGGTGATGGGAAAATATGGAAAGAAGATAGAGGTGACATTGCAACATTAATTGTTATTGTTGACAAAAATGTTTTGTAGATAATTACTATTGATTATGGGAAAATATCATTTTTCAGCTATGGGGGTGACTAAAACTGGTATATTAATAGTCCTTGACACCATCCGTAAGCCCTGCTAATATAGTACTAACAATTGATTCTACCACAGACAGCAAGCACCAAAATAAGACTTGCCGAGGTAATTTGAAGCATTTTTGCTTTATTTTCTCTTTTAATCTGTGGTAAAACACAGTTTTTTATTATTAAATTAATAATATGCCAAAAAGCAAGCAACAAAAGAGAGACGTGTTGAACGGCTTGGCGGACAAGATCCAGAAAGCGAAATCCATCGTCTTTACCAGCTTTAATGCGCTGGGTGTCAAAGACAATGAAGAATTACGCTTGAAGCTTCGAGCAGAGAACAGCGAATACTATGTCGCGAAGAAAACTCTCTTGGACATGGCTTTTAAGAAGAACCCGATTGAGGGCTTAAACGTCAAGGATTTAGACGGTAAGGTGGCAGCTATCTTCGCCTATGAGGATGAAGTGGCTCCGGCTAAAATCGTCTTTGGTTTCCGTAAAGATCGTGAAGACAAAATCGCTTTTATCGGTGGCGTGTTGGAAGGTCGTTTCCTTTCTAAAACCGATATGGAGAGCTTGGCTCAATTACCAAGCAAGAAAGAGCTCTATGCCAAGATGGTGGGCTCAATGAACGCTCCAGTTTCCGGCTTCGTTAATGTTTTAGCCGGCAACTTAAGAGGACTGGTCACCGCTCTTAAAGCGATTGGCGATTCCAAGAGTGCTTAATTAATAAATTATTAAATTACCGTCTGCTCGCAGACGGTGAATCAAGATTAACAATATGGAAGACAAAAAAATTGAAGTCCCAGCTAAATTCAAATCTTTAGTTGAGGAAATTGAAAAAATGAGTGTCTTAGATTTAGCCGAATTGGTTAAAATCTTAGAAGAAAAGTTTGGCGTTTCCGCCGCTGCTCCAGCCATGATGATGGCTGCCGGTCCAGCTGCTGCCGCCGCTGAAGAAAAGACTTCTTTCGACGTTGAAATCACCGACTCCGGTGCTAACAAGATCAATGTCATTAAGGCTGTTCGTGAATTGACTGAATTAGGCTTAAAAGAAGCTAAAGACTTAGTCGACGCTGCTCCAAAGGTAGTGAAGGAAGGTGTCAAAAAGGAAGATGCCGAGGCTATGAAGAAGAAGTTAGAAGAAGCCGGTGCTAAGGTTACTTTGAAATAAGCTTTGTAGATATAAAAAAGACCGCCTTGATTGGTGGTCTTTTTTTGTTTTTGTCCGGTTGTTATAACCCGGCGCTGGCTTTTTGCAAAACCATTTTGAGTCTGAAGTCTTTGACTTTGTCGCTGTCGTGGTTGATGAATTTTTTGGCCGAAACCGGTTGTCCATCTCTTTGGTACTTGATTGCCTGAAGGATGGTTTGGAGTTTGGTTAATTGGCGAGCCGCTTCGGAGCGGACCGTCGTACCTTTTTTAAACTCCGTCCAGAGACGCATGATTACTTCGCCGTTGTCTAAATTCTGGCAAATATTTTTCATCGCCTTAAATCCCAGGGAGTACTCTTCACCTTCACTCAGGCGTTTTCCGGGTGAGCAATAGCTGTCCGTTCGTCGATCGCCGACCGCCGGATCGGATTTTGGCCAGTCGTGGACAATGAGCATTTTGGACAGGCCGGGCATGTTCGGATAGAATTCCTCGGCCATTTTCAGAAGTTCGTCGACATGTTCGCCGATGGTTTCCGGATTTCTGACGCCCCGGTCAACCCAACCGGTGCGGGAAATTTGATGAAGGCTCTGAGAGACGCTAAGAGCGTATTCACAGTCTAACATCTTGAAGAGCCCATCGGGGTCCAAACTTTGTTTTCTTCTCATGATCTATGGTTTAAAAGGTTCAATTATAGCTTCATTAAACTTAGCTTAGAATACCGGGACTCTTTCGTCAATTTGAGCTCTGTTGACAAAAACGTGGATTTATAATAAGTTGGTTTCAATAAACCAACCCTAAGATTGCCCATGAAGAATGTTAATACGATGCTCCTGAACAAGGTGGAAAACGGAGCTACTACCACTTTCACCGTCTGGACCGATACGGTCCATGAGATCAGTTCCTTCATCAAAAAAGTCTTGACTGTGGAAAACATCCCGGATACTCTCGGGTACCAGCACGATATCGGTGCCGGCTATTGGGTGGAGATTAGCGTCCCCACGACTAGTTTTGCCAGAGTGATTACTGACATCAAGGCTGTTTTTGAAAACGATGACGATAATCGTCTCTGCGAAGACTTTCATCAAACTTATTGGTGTTCCGACATGCTCTACAATTATCCGCGAATCAGAACGAAGTGGAGATAAGCTTTCGGAGTCGAAACAAAAAAAGCCTTTAATCAACAAGGCTTTTTATTTTGGTATTTTTATTTAAAAGGGTAGTTCGTAAATCAGGTTGTCGCTTAAGAGATAAGCCTTTTTGGCTTTCTCATCCACACTGAAGTCTTTGAGGTTGGTCAGTTGATCGGATTGATATTGTTTCTTGGCTTTGCCATTCTTGTCAAAAACGGCTAGGCGCTTGTTGGCCGGATCGAGGATATAGATATCTCCCAAGACTTTGATGACGGTTGGGTTGGATAATTTTGGTTCAATGGCATCCAGGGTAAATTTCTGTTCGGTGCCGTAGAATTTTTTGACCTCACCGGATGATTTCAAGAAGTAGGCATTACCGTCGCCGTCAATGGTGAAGGAATTAATATCGGCAGCGTCCAACTTGCTCTTGAGTCGCGGTTCGGCTTTCGGGTATTCGTTGTTGGTGAGAACGTAGCGATATAATTGGCTCTTAGCTTTGTCGAGAGCGTAGAGTTTGTCGGTGTAATTATATAGACCAATCAAATTCTGACCGTCTACTGTTGCCAGTTTGTTGATTGACAGTTTTTCGTCGGCCGGATTCAAAACCACCACTTGGCCTTCGTCTAAGTAATAGACGGAGCCACTCTTGCTGACGGTCGGACATTTTAGGTAGGACTTGATTTGGTCGGAGCCGATAACAGCACTCACGCCATCTTTGGTGTTGATGCGGTAAATAGCTTTTTTGTCGCTGTCGGCGGCATAGACCTTAGTGCCGGTAATAAAAATATTTTCAATCCCGATGTCGTTGCCAATTACCGAGAAGTCAGTCAGCACCTTGAGTTGTTCCACTTTGGTGACGTGCTGGACTCTAGCCATCTGATCTTCAAACTTGGCTAGAAGCTCGCTGTAGCCATTGATGGTGGCCTTCTTGTCCTCTGGAATAGCGTCTAAAATGCCCTTTAACTCCTCTAATATGCCCTTAGCGGACTTCTCGTCGTTGTAGAGCAGGTAAGACTCAATTTGGTTTTCTTTCTGCTTGATAGTCTCCTCATAGCCTTTGTTGGCCTGAGCTTGTTCGATCTTCTTAGTCTGAGTCTTTTGGATTACAAGGTTGGCCAGAAAAGCTAAAAGGGCAACAGCTAAAATAATGAGTAGGATTTTTTTGACTTTGGAATTACTGTGAGGCGCCTCGGCTAAAAGGGCAGTTTTGTCGATGGTGGTCGGAGCAATATTAGCTGAGTGTTCTTTCTTTTTGAAAATGGCGCGGAACAATTTTTCGATCAGTCGGAAAGGATTAATCTGGCGTAAGACTTTCTTGCAGAAGCCGCTCACTTTTTGGGTGTTGACTACGCTGGCCGGAGACAAAATCTGTTCGGTTTTTTCGGCGGTAGTGATGATGCTAGCTGGTTCTTGTTCGTGTAGTATATTTCGGACGGTTTCCACCTGGCGATATTCTTCCATACTTTCCGGTTCTTCGTTGTTGGAATTGTTTTTGATGATAATGCCCAGAAAGGGGATGAAAGAGTTAATTTTGAAAAGAGTATTTTTAATTTGCTCGGCGGCGCCCAAAGGAGCAAGCTTGGTGATAATCTCAATCAGCTCTTGGTTGAAGAGATATTCGGACAGAGATTCGTTGGCAAAGATGAAATATGACTTAGCGGGCATCTCACCGGAGATGATGGAAGAGAAGAGCTTTTTGAAATTGAGATTGTCGCCGACCAAATCTTTGGCGGTGTCGGTTTTCTCGACGTTAATCATTCTGTAACTGGTGTTTTCTTCCTCCTTGTAGAGGAGCAGGGCTTGGTTGCTGCCGATATTGGAGAAATGGAGTTCATTACCGAAGATGATACCAATGGTGGCATTAATGCTTTTAGGGGAGAGGGCAATTTTTTCCTTGGATAGGTAGTCAATCAGGTTCTTGTTGGTTTTGACGAGTACGGTTTCAAAGATATTTTCAATTTTAAGGGCCTCAATCTTCTCCCGGAGCATCAATTTCTCGTTTTGGTAGTAGTTTTGGTTGATATCGGATATGACAAAATCAATGATTTTGCTGGCATCACTTTTTTTGGCCTCAACTTCAATGAGGATAAACAATTTACCGGCTAAACGTTCTTGTGTTGGGTCCGGTTCGGCGATAAAAATTTTGGCCGCTCCATTAGCTTTCTTTTCGGTGTTGATGGCAATGGGGGCAATTTTTGTGTACATAGTCTGTCTGCTTGTATTTTTGGCTAATATGATATAATATTATACTATAAAACTATAAAATAGGGAAATAATTTAAAACTATGATCGACGGTTTTTTTGGCTCAAAAACTCGAGTAAAGATCTTGCGCCAATTTCTATTAAATACCGAGGAAAAATATTATCTGCGTCAGTTGGCGCGTGATTTGAGTTTACAGGTTAACTCTGTCAGAAGAGAATTAAAGCACCTGGAAACCTGCGGCCTTCTGCTCTCGGCCGACTATCATCATAATAGCACACTTTTAGGAGTGAAGTCGAATAGTGAGGGGGATAAATTGCCGGTCAAGAAACTCAGTTCCGACAAGAAGTATTATGAGGTGAATAAGGAATTTATTCTCTTTCCGGAAATCAGAGCTTTAATAATCAAAGCCCAGACTATGGTGGGGGCCAACTTCTTAAACGAATTGCAAGAAATTTGCACACCTAAACTGCTGATACTGACCGGCTTTTTTGTGGCTCAGAAGGATTTTCCGACCGATATGCTGCTGGTGGCTAACGTTCCTAAGATTAAACTGGTGACCTTGCTCCAAAAACTGGAAAAGGAGCTAGGGCGAGAAATAAATTATACTCTCATGGATGAAAATGAATTCAAATTCCGCCAAGAAATAGTGGATGTCTTTTTGAGTAAGATTTTAGAATCTAAAAAAATTGTATTGATTAATGACTGGGACTTATCATTCGTCGAGAAAGATAATTCCTCGCAACTAAAATAATTTATATGACTCGTTATTTACGCTATTTCATTCTGACAGTGGCCGCGGCTTTACTCTTGTTTGTGGTAATGAATTTTTCGGCCGCCATGAGTTTAACTAAAGTTTTCTCCACCAGTATCTCCGCCAAGAAAGATCTGCAGAAGTCACTCGATTTCTTGCAGGCTAATAATTTTGAAGAAGCAGTGGTCTACGCCGGTGATGCCGGTGACAGTTTGTCCTCGGCTGTGGCGCGACTCCAATCTCTGGAAAATAATTTTTGGGTCAAGCGCTCCGACTCGCTCTACAATCAAGTCAAAGACGTGGAGTATATGGTCAAGACCGCTGAGGTTTTGGCGAAGTCCCTTTCAGCCGGAGCCACCATTGGCGAGAAGGTTAATACTATTTTGCAAGACAACCCGGGTGTCAGTTTTTCTGATTTGAAACCGGCCGACAAAGAAGCGGTTCTCAAATCCATTTATGAAGCGACGCCGGATTTAAACGGCATCAAGGCTAATTTAGATTTAGCTTTGATGGATTTAAAGAAGGTGGACAAGTCCGGTTTCTTCGGACCGCTCCAGGGCCAGATTGCGGTGGCTAAAGACCAGCTCCAGACCGGAGCAGAGTTGATGTCCAAAACTATTACCCTCTCAGAATTATTGCCGGTTTTAGCCGGTTATCCCAACTCTTCCAACTATCTAGTTTTACTGCAGAATAGCGATGAATTACGTCCGACTGGCGGTTTTTTGGGCACTCTGGGAGTTCTTCAAACTAATCTGGGCGACCTGGTGAAGTTTAGAACCAGTGACGCCTATCACCTCGATATGCCGGCCAGCTTAGATGCCAAATTCCAAGTGGCGCCACCGGCTCCGATTGCCAAGTACCTGGGAACCAATCGTTGGTTTTTGCGCGACAGTAATTGGTCGCCCGATTGGCCGACAAGCGCCCAGAAGATTCAGTGGTTTTATTACAACGAAGCGAAGTATAATTCTGACCCGGAGATCAAGAATACGCCGCAGTTTAATGGCGTAGTGGCTATTACGCCGCGTCTAGTTACCGACTTACTCTATATTGTCGGACCGATTAAGGTGGGCGGGCAGGAATACAACAAAGATAATTTTACCGATCTCTTGCAGTATGAAGTGGAGATGGCTTATCGCGACAAGGGAGTCTCCGAATGGGATCGCAAAAAAGTTATCGGTGATATTTTGAAAGAATTAAAAACCAGATTGTTCGCTCTGCCGACCGATCGCTATTTGGATTTGCTCGGCGCTTTAAATACCAACATCGAGAAAAAAAATATTCTTTTCTATTTCAATGATTCGCAAGTCCAGGGTATCGCTCGCTCTCTAAATTGGAGCGGGGAAATTCAATCCGTGTCGGGTGATTATCTGATGCTCGTCGATGCTAACTTAGCGGCCTTCAAAACCGATCGCGTCATGGAAAAGAAGTTGTCTTACAGCTTAGAACAAAAAGACGGCGGGGTAGTGGCTAAGGTGACTATGAACTACAAACACACCGGCGGCTTTGATTGGAAAACCACTCGCTATCGCAGTTATGTCAGAATTTATGTGCCGCAAGGTAGTGAACTGATTAAGGCTGAGGGCTTAAGCGATGGGGAGGTGGCTAAGGGTGAAGAAGATTTCGGCCGCGCCGGTGCCGCTAAAACTTATTTCGGCGGTTTTGTCTCCATTGAACCAGGGAAGTCCGATACCATTACTTTTGAATATCGCCTGCCTCAGGCTATTACTAACCAAATTGAGGCCGGTAATTACTCGCTCTATTTACAGAAACAACCGGGAAACAATATCCAAGAGATGGACGTGGCTTTACGCTTTAATAACAAGATTAAGGGGCGGACGGACAATTTTGTGACCTCCACCCAATATTCTGCCGGTCTGTTGAGCGGACAAGATGTCTTTGAGGCCGATCGCTTTATCAATCTTAATTTCTAATTTCGCTATGAAGTCTAAATACTGGTGGTTATTATTGGCAGCCGCTTTGTTGGTCCTGGCTCTATTTTTGTCCGGGCCATATCTGTTATATGTGCTCATGGCTGTCTCTGTCTTGGCAATCCTCTTGGTGTTTACCGTTAAATTGGATTGGGGACTTTATGTTTTAGCTTTCTCACTCCCGCTGATTAATTGGAATTTTAAATGGGGAAGTTTCAGCGCTTCCTTCGTGGAGCTGGTGGCTATTCTTTTGACCATCGCTTTTATCTTACATTACCTATATTTCTTTTTGCGGGGCCACAGTATTTGGCATCAGGTGAAGATACCTTTATGGCAACCATTTTTACTTTTCACTATCGCTATCTTTATTTCCGCTTTCTTCAGTCGTTACGTTTTATCGTCTTCATGGTATGCCATTCGCTGGATGTTGTTTTTCTATTTAGTCTACCTGGCCGTACCATATAATATTATCCGGGATGGTCGCGTTTTGAAAAATACTATTTTGTCTCTGACTTTTTCCGGTTTGAGCTTGGCTCTGATGGGGCTCGTCTCTTTGACCTATCAAGATTGGTCTAACAGTTTTTTCCGAATCCAGCCAATAGCCTTGCTCGGTATTTATCCGGTGGGTGATAATCATAATCTGATTGCCGAGTTTCTGGTCATCATCAGCTTCTTGGTCTTGTCGCTCAAGCACTGGTCTAAATCACTTCGGACTCAGCGCTTCATTAATATTCTCTTCATCTTTTTAATGGCGGTGACCTTCGGCACTTTTTCACGCACCGCTTGGATTGTCTTGGGTCTGGGATCTTGCTTGTATCTATTTTTGGACACGGTTTATTTGAAGCGTAAACAATGGAATTCCAAGAGCATTATCTTCGCCATTCTGATTTCCATTATGATTCTTGCCCCGTTCATTGTCCGCATGAATATTCTACAGGCCGACAATTCCAGCTCGACGGAGAACAGGGTGCTTCTGACGCAAATCGCTTGGCGCGCTTTTTTGAATCAGCCACTCGTCGGTTATGGCCCGGGAACTTTTGTGACTCTGGTATCCAACAATCTCCGTTTTGGAGCTAAATATGGCGATCCTTTGGATTCCCACGGCATCGCCCAAAAACTGATTGCTGAAGTGGGTCTTTTGGGAACAGTTTCTTTTGCCATCTTTATGGGGCTAATTTTCTGGAATCTCTATCGCGCCCTCAGAATATATCGCTCCGAAGCCCAGCTTCTTTTGCCGCTCTCCATCGCTGTTTTGGGCGGCTTCGTCTATCAATTTTTCAATACTTCATACTACAAAGGGAAGCTCTGGGTGCCAATCGCCGTTGCTCTGGCTGCCATGAATTTACTCCAACAAAAGTATGCACGTCGAAAGTTAGGTCAATAATTATTTATTTATATTTATATGCCCAAGAAACTAAAAAAAATTCTAATCGTTGAAGATGAAAATTCAATTTCCCGACCACTGCAATTGAAATTGGAGAAGGAAAACTTCCAGGTGCTCGTCGCCGACAACGGCAAGAAGGGTCTGGCTCTGGCTCTCAAAGAAAAACCAGATTTGATTTTGCTTGATATGGTTATGCCGATAATGGATGGAGCTACGATGCTGGAAAAATTGCGCCAAGACCCCCTGGGCAAGAAAATTAATATCATCATGCTGACTAATCTGGCTCACCTGGATAGCGAGTTTGATCCGGCTAAATACAAAGTGGCGGACTATCTCATCAAGAGTCAGTGGAAGATTAGCAATTTGATTAAGAAGATAAAAATAATCGTCAAACAATAATTTTGTGAAAGAAAATCAACCCAGCAAAATTGCCTATATTTTGCCGTCGCTCGATGCCGGTGGCGCGGAGCGCTTTATTTTAGATTTGATTAAAAATCTGGATCGCCAATTATTTACTCCGACCTTGATTCTTTTTGGTCACGGCGGTTTTTTCTTGGAAGAAGCGCGGAGTCTGGGGATTGATTTGATTTGTTTACGCAAGAGATTCAAATTTGATCCGTGGAACTTTTCTGCTCTTCATCGCGCCGTCAAAAAACTGCGCCCGGATATTGTGCACACCCAACTGGGCGGAGACATCTATGGCCGCTTAGTGGCTCACTGTCTGAAAGTGCCGGTAATTATTTCCACCGAACAGAATGTCCAAACTGGCGAGTCAGAGATTAACCGCTATTTCAAAGCTTGGACTGCCAAGTTTGCCACCAAGGTGGTGGCTATTTCTCGAGCGGTCAAACAAGACAGTCTGAAACGCTACAGAATTCCGGAGGACAAGATGGAGCTGATTTACAACGGGCTGGAAGTGGACAAGTTTTTGGTGACTAAACGCCGCGCCTTAGGCGAAAAGATAATATTGGGTTCAGTCGGTCGCCTAACTCCACAAAAGAATTACGGCTTACTCCTGGAGGCCTTGGCAGAACTTTCTGACTACAATTGGGAATTCCGCTTGGCGGGAGAAGGGGGGCTCCGCCCCACTCTAGAACAGCAGGCTAAAGACTTAGGATTGAGTGAGCGAGTCAAGTTCTTGGGGCTACAAAGAGATGTCAAAGGATTTTTATCAGATTTAGACCTCTTTATTCTCCCATCTCTTTGGGAGGGCCTGGGAATAGTACTACTAGAGGCAGGATTAGCCGGGCTACCGGTTCTAGCTTCAAAAGTGGACGGCATTACCGAGATTATTAAAGATGGCCAGACCGGAGTCTTATTTGAGCCCGGTAGCAAGGCTGATTTGGCATTAAGTCTCAAGCGCTTACTGATTAGTATTAACCAGCCGGAGACCAAGGTTTTGGGCGAGAAGTTACAACAAGACATTCAAAAGCGCTTTGATATTAAAACTATCACTCGGCAGTATCAAGATTTATATTTAAAGTTAATAGAAACTAAATAATTTATGAGAATTATTCAAGTCAACAAATTCCATTATCTGCGCGGCGGTGCTGAAAAGTACTTCCTGGATATGAGCGAGAAATTACGTCAGGAAGGCCATGAGGTGGCGGTTTTTTCGATGCGTCATCCCAAGAATCTGCCCAGCCTCTGGGAAAAATACTTTGTTTCTAGGCTAAGCTTCAACGAGTCTAAACTGCGTGACAAATTACTGACTCCCGGCCGAATTATCTATAGTCTGGAGGCTAAATGGAAGTTTGCCCGTCTGGTGCGCGACTTCAAGCCGGAAATCATCCATATTCACAATATCTATCATCAGCTTTCGCCTTCCATTCTGTCGGTGGCTCGGAAGTATAAAATTCCGGTAGTCATGCATTTACATGACTACAAGCTGGTTTGTCCTAATTATCAGCTCTTTGTGGATAATGAGATCTGCTACCGCTGTCGCGGCGGGCATTATTGCCAAGCAATTAAACATCGTTGTTTCCAGAAGTCTTTTTGGAAGAGCGCCTTGGTGGCTCTCGAGATGTTTTTACATCATAAGTTGTGGAAAATATACGAGAAAAATATCGCTTTGTATCTCGCTCCCAGCGCTTTCATGAAAAAAACCGTAGTCAGTTTTGGCATTCCGGAGAACAAAGTGGAAGTGCTGTACAACTTTATTGATCGCCCAGCACCGCAAAATAGCCAGATCCCAGTTCAGGACTACTTATTATATTACGGTCGTCTGTCGCCCGAAAAAGGCATTGATATTTTGCTGCAGTCCGTGAAGCTTCTGCCGGGCAATGTAGAGTTAAAGATTGTCGGTTCCGGACCGGACCAAAAGAGACTAGAGGCTGACGTCAAATCTCTGGGACTTGAGGGAGCGGTAAAATTCCTGGGTCCTAAATTCGGTTCAGAGTTGGAGCAGATTATTTTGGGAGCTAAAGCGATTATCATTCCTTCCGTCTGGGCCGAGAATATGCCTTTTGTTTTACTAGAGTCCCTGGTTTTGGGTAAGGTGGTGATAGCTTCTCGGACCGGCGGTCTGCCGGAGCTCATCGTCGAGGGTGAGAGCGGCTTCTTGTTTGAGAATGGTTCAGCTGCTGAATTAGCGGAGAAGATTAAGAGTCTGGAAAATTATAATCTGGCCAGCATCGGTTCAGCCGCCAAGAAACAAGTGCTTGACTTAACTCTAGAGAAGCATTATAAAAAGCTGTTAACTGTCTACCAGAACTTTATCAAAAAATCATGAAACGTATTCTTTTGGGGGTAGCTATTTTGTTTCTTCTGCCCCTGACAACCCATGCCTATAATCACAGCATTAGTGTCAAAAATCCCAAAACCGCTAATGCTTTTTTGCGTTGGAATTTGACCCCGACCGATGCCGAGAGATTGGCTCGCTATGATCTGCTTATTTTAGATATGGAGAATCAAGTGAATAATCCGGCGCTCATTAAAAGAATGCGAGAACTGAATCCCGATATCACCATCTTAGCCTATATCAGCTCTCAGGAAATCAGACATGATACTGCGGTTCATCCGGAGGTCAGCTTGCGCCAAAAGATGTTCGCTCGTTTGCCGGAGTCTTGGTACTTGCGCGATATCAACACTTTCAAAATCAGTTTCTGGGACAAGACCTGGATGATTAACATCACCGATCAAGCGCCACTCGACAAAGGTGAGCGTTTCAATGATTATTTGCCGCGCTTCATTGATGAGCAAATTCTGTCTTCCGGACTCTGGGACGGCGTCTTCTATGATAATCTCTGGGACAGCGTTAATTGGCTCAATAACGGCAAGGTGGATATTAATAGTGACGGGCAAGCGGAGTCGGCTGCCGTCCTTAACCAAGCTTGGCAGGACGGAGTCAAAAAGATTCTGCAAAATACCCGAAATCGTGTCGGCTATGACTATATTCTGATGGCCAACAGTTCTTCTTTTAAAGACTATCAGCCCTTTTTGAATGGCCGGATGTTTGAAGATTTTCCCAGCCCTTATGCCGGTGACGGTACTTGGCAGGGCAATATTTCCAGCTATCAAGAAATCAGACAAGCTAATGTCAAACCTAATATCTATATCTTCAACTCCACCAACGCGCCGCAGGATAATTATTCTAAGATGCGCTATGGGCTGGTGAGTTCCATGCTTTTTGATGACGTCTATTTTTCTTTTGATAATAGCGTTTACGACCACGGTCAGACTTGGTGGTATGACGAATATGATTTTTCTCTGGGTCGAGCTTTGGCTCCAGCCTACAAGTTGGCGAACGACAAAACCATTCACGATGTCTGGCGCCGGGATTTTGTAAATGGGCTTGTGCTCCTCAATAATTATTTGTCGGAGCAGAGCTTCGATATTGAGTCCGGCTACCGCAAGATTTTCGGGTCTCAGGATGCGGTGGTCAACAGCGGCGGGGAATTGACTCGGGTGACCATTGGTCCGCGGGACGCTTTGGTGTTGGAGCATACCTTGGGATTACAGAATATCTATGTCAAAAATTACTATCGCTACCAGGTCTACAACGCTTCGGGCGAGCAGATTTATAATAACTATCAGTGGGGTAGTGACGCTTACAAAAATGGTGAACTAGTGCGCCTGGAAAAGAACAACAAGATAACCAGAATCAAAGAACGAACAGTCTCTCTTGGCGGTACCAGAGTGGAGGGCAGTGCGACCAACACCAAGGCTAACGTGAAAATTTATAACACCAAGAACAAGTTGGTGGGGACCTTCAAAGCCTACCCCGATAATCTCAAGAGTGGAGTGAAAGTGGCTCTGGGAGATGTGAATGGCGACAAACAACTGGAGATTATCACCTTGCCGCTTTATGGCGCGCCTCAACTGAAGATCTTTAGTCTGAAAGGGAAGTTAATCAAAGAATATTGGTTGGGATTTACCGCCGACCGTTTTTATTACGACTTAACCGCGCTGGACGTGAACGGCGATGCGGTGGCGGAGATGATGGTGACTAAGTGGTAATAAAATAATGGGGAAGTTGTGGTTTGGCCTTATTTTATCTAGAAAATAAGGCTTTTTTTAATTTTCAGACCAGAGTATTGACAAAATTTAACTATTATGCTAAAATACTAGGCATTAAAAAGAATTATAAATTTTTTATTTGGTTTTAATTTAAAATATTAAAAATCCATTTAAATTCAATAAACATATGAAAAAAGTATTATTAGCCTTATTGGTCGTTATCGTGGTGGCTGGTACCACCGCCTTACCGGCTAAAACTAAAGTCCGAGCTTATTACTCGGGTGATTCCATCGTCTACAAAGACGTGGTCGTTGCTGGCTCCACTAACAGCGAAAGCTTGCAGATCTTTAAATTAGATGGGCAAGAGTTGGTGAAGTTTGTGGATATTAAACCTTTCAATGCTCGGTTTAATACCTACGATAGCTTCTTTGATTTAAAGTTTAACTCTGAGAACGGACGTTTATACGTCTATGCCATCTCCGGTTACTCTTTATACAAGTATGATATCACCGACTTAAACTCCGCCACTTTGGTTAAGGTTTCCACTAACAGTTACTGGGAGTGGTATAACCGGGTTGATAAGTTCGGTCAGGACATCGTGACTGTCTCCGCTCGAGGCATTAAGGTCTTCAATCGTAATATGGACGTCATTGATTCTTACGATGTGACCAACGATATTCCTTATAACATCCGTTTCTCCAATTCCGATCGCTATATCTTTAACATCAATAAAGACCAAATCAGTATCTTTGATAAGCAAGCCAGAAAAGTAACTAAGAATATCAATGTTGACTATCGCAGTGCTTCCGGCAATCGCAGTTTATACTTCGATGCTTACGATGAAATGGTTTATGTCGTAGATGACTACAGCGCCAAGAAATTTGATTTAAACGGTGCTTTGAAAGCCACCTTCGATCATTCCGGTAATCCGGGTTATGATGTCGCTTCTTCCGGTAATGAAGAATTATTCTTCTCCAACGGTTTAGGCGTAGTGAAGGTTGCTAAAGATGGCATGAAATTATTGGCCTCCCAAGTGACTGGCGGTATCGCCGGACCGGAAGGTTGGGCCATGGGTCTCAAGGTGGTGGCTAACTCCACCGGTGATAAGGTGGTAGTTTTCAACAACTCCAGCATCTTAGTGTTAAACGACAAATTAGCTAAATTAGCTTACTCCCGTGCCGGTGAAGACCAGCGCCCGGATGTCAAAGAAAATTTATACTTACGTTTGAACACTATTTCCGCTTCAACCAATTCCGTTATTAATTTGACTGGTGGCGGTTACTACCCTAATGAAAAATTATTAATCACTCTCCGCAATACTCAAGTTTCCACTCATGCGGATGAGAATGGTCGCTTCAAGCAAATGTTGGTAGTGCCGGCGGTTTCCGATCAGGCCTTCAACAACGCTCCGGAAGTAACTATTGCCAGTCAGGGTACGACAACTGTGATGACTGCTCGTGAGAGAACTGACATCAAAGTGGTCGGTGAACAATCCAAGTTCAATTACAGTATCAGTTTGGAGGTGGTAACTACTAAATAATTAAAATATCAGTAAAAGGCAGGTGTTTAACCTGCCTTTTACTTTGGGAAAATTGGCATATTTAACTAATATTTGCTTTCTGCTATAATGATAGGAGCTAACTATTATCTAAGCTCCTCCTAGCGGAGTTATAATTTAAATTTTATGGAATTTAACGAATTAATTAAATCTAAAAAACAGACCCTGATTTCTTTCTTCCTAATCTTCTTTTTATGCGGGGCTATTTTTACCGGTCTGCAGACCTTCAAGTACAGTGCCAGTTCCAAGCTCTTGGTAATTCAAGAGGGAGCCAGCGGTGTTGATCCGTTTGCTGTTTCTCGCTCAGTGGAATACTTGAGCGGACTCTTCTCTCAGGTGGTCTATTCCAGCTCCTTCTTTAACCTGGTGCAGGACGCCGGCTTTAACATTGATCGCTCCTATTTCTCCGGTGACTCCATTAGCCAGATGAAACTTTGGCGCAAGACCGTTTCCGCCAAGGCGGTGGAAAACTCCGGTGTGATTAACATCTCTGTTTACCACCCCAGCTCCTATCAAGCCAAGCAAATCGCTTTAGCCGTCAACCATGTGCTCATGGTCCAAAATTCCAATTACCAGGGTATCGGTTCCTCGGTTAAAATTACCGTTATTGATGAGCCTTTAGTTTCTAACTATCCTAACCAACCAAACCTGTTAATTAACTTCGGTTTAGTGGTGGCCCTGAGCTTGATTTTTGGTCTGGCTTACGTCTATATATTCCCGGAAGAGAAGTATAATATTAGTCTGATTCCACGCCGTCGCAAGAAGATTAAGGCGGTTAAAGGTCCGATTAAGCACGATTTCTTAGCTTCCGCCCAGAATCTGAAAAATAACGCTTCCGGCCAAACGGAAAATACTGGAAATAACCTGGAAGATCGCGGTAATATCAGAAATATCATGCGTTAATTAAAAGAATTAATTATACTTAGAAAAGCCCATTTTTATGGGCTTTTTTGGTAGAACAGGGAACGGGGGTTCTAGTATTGACAAATTTTATCCTTTATGCTAAAATGGAGCCAAGTACTTTGATATTATTTCATCTTTGTGGTTAGTGATTCTCGTTTAAATTATCTTTTAAGTCTCTCGTTTTCGGGAGCTTTGAAAGATAATTTAACCAAGTATTCACTCTTAAATCCATAAAAAATGAAAAAGTTAATTTTTGCAGCACTGATAAGTTTGGTAACTGGCCTAGCCTATAGCCAGACAGAGTTCAACAATTTTGAACTCAATTTCAAGGGTGGTTACGGAGCTACACCTAAGGAAATTATAGAAATAATGAATAATGACTCCGTGTTACTGGATACCGTACGCTTAGGCGAAGTCAATGGTTTCGAAGTTGGTGGTGCAGCTTATTTAAATTGCGGCCTCGGCCTGGAATTTAATTACGCCAGTCACAATCGTTACTTTGACACCTTAGCCGGGAGCGGCAATTCCTATATCGTCGGTTTAGCCTTCAGGAAAGTTTTCATGGGTCCCGGTTCATTATTTGATGCCGGATTCAATACCGCTTTCAAAGTTGGCGCCGGTTATATCCACGCTTCTAAAACCGATCAGATCGAATACCTCAAAACCAACGTTTTGGGTGTTACCACTTCCAGCGTTTGGAAAAGGGAAAAATCCTTCTCTGGTTTCTATGTTGATGGTAATTTGATTTTCTTCCGCGATAATCCGTTCAATACTTCGGATTACTTATTCTACAGCGCTTCATTGTCGGGAAGTATCAAATACCCGATGATGAATAAATTGTCGGAGTCAAAAAATGACACCACAATCAAAGCTTCCTGGGATAAAGGGGATTCGGTTTCAGTCGTTAATATCGGTCTCGAGATTAAGCCGGTGATCATTCCTCTGAATGACAGGCTGGGGATATCACTAATCACGGCAGTTAGCTATGGGAATTTCAACGCCTATAACGTGCATGACCCCGGATTTAACTTCAAAGTCGGTTTAAGTCTTGATGGATTTGGCAAGTTGGGCGAATGCGCCAGAATTACTTACACCAGAGCTAGTCGGGCTGACCACGTGTCGAACGAATTCAGCTTCGGAATCGAAGTTATTCAAACTTGTCGAAATCTATTCGGCAACTAATAAAACGCAAGTTTTTATAAAAGGCTTTCCTCACAGAAAGCCTTTTTGATTACAAAAAAACAGTTGAGAAAAATCTCAACTTTTTTTTATTGGCTTATTTGGTAGTAGCGTAGGGGGCGACGTTAACAATCTTAGAGGTCTTCATGGTGTTGTCAAATTTACGTAATTTCTTGGTGGTAAATTTAACGGTACCTGATGTCATTGCGAAGAGAGTATCGTCGTTACCGCGTTTGACGTTTTCACCAGCTCGGTATTTAGTGCCTCTTTGTCTGATGATGATAGCGCCCGGTTTGGCTTTTTCACCGTCATATAATTTGACACCTAAACGTTTACTAATGGAATCTCGTCCCAGGGTCGTACTGCCGCCAGCTTTTTTGTGTGACATATTTATTTATAAAAACACATAAATTAGGCCTATTTCGTTAAGCCCCGGTTGCATGTGTTTCTGCTTAATTATCAATGTGTTAAATATATCAAACTAGCCGAAAACTGTCAATATCAAGCTATTTTATTATTTTTTAGATAATGGTATAATAAAAACATCAAGATAATAATATAAATCATTAATCATTCTTTGTTTTGGAGATCTGATTTTTGAATTTTTTTAAATTTATGGCTATCAAAGTTGATGCCGACAAATGTATCGGTTGTGGCATGTGTGCCAGTATTTGCCCTCAAGTTTTCAAAATTAATAGTATGGGCAAATCGGAAGTTATTAGTTCTGATGATAAAGAATGTGCCAAGTCCGCGGCTGAGGCTTGCCCGGTGATGGCCATTTCTGTGGAATAATTCTATGGCCGAAGATCAAATAGCAAAGAAAATTGAAACTGTCGGCGTACCCGAACAAGTGTCCGCCGTTCAACCGGAAGCCGAAATTAGTCCGGAGCAAAATGCCGAACAGAAAGTGGAAACCGTTTTACAAAAAATGGAAGAAACTGTTCCAACCCCGCAACCGGTAGCCCCAACGGTACGCAAAGCGGAACCGACTAAGACCCCACAGCAACTGCGCGATGAACAAATCGATGCTATTTTATCGGACGGCTTAACCGATATTTATTTAGGCTTGCCACCCAAGAAGCAGGTTGAATTCCGCGTGGGTGGAGAAGAGGCCGTCAAAAAGATTAGCGGTCTCTTAGGTCAGACTAAGGTGAAGATTAAACAGATTGTCGACATTATCAAGCGTTGGTTGTCGGTGATTCCGGGTGTGAATAAATTCTTCTTGGAACAGGAGGCTAAAATTAAGGCCGACAAAATATTGAAGTTAAAAAAATAATTTATCTATAAAACATATGTCACCAAATTTACCGCTAGTCGATTCCGGTTTGGCGGCGACAGAAAATACTAATTTCTGGCCGCTGTTTTTTTTATTCTTGGGCCTGATTATCGTTCTGGTAGTGGTCAAAAAATTGGTGCGCAAATTTTCTGTCGAGAACAGTAATATTGACCAGATGATTTTCTTGGTTCGGATGCCAAAAGAAAAACCGAAAGAGGATGGTGGTAATAGCAGTTTGAGTACCCAGCAATTACGGGAGGCAATCGCTCAGGGTGAAACTATTTTTGCCGGTATTGGCGGTTTAAAACATGAACGCGGTTTGCATGCCTGGTTATTTGGCCGCGAAGATCATTTTTCTTTTGAAATCGTGGCTCACAACAGCAAAATTTCTTTCTATGTGGCGGCCCCGCGCGCCAAGGCTTTGTACTTGGAGCAACAAATTCATGCTCATTATCCGGAAGCGTCTATTGAAGAGGTGAGCGACTACAATGCTTTTGCCAGTCGCGGTTTTATTCTTTCCGGCTTTTTGAAACCGAAGCGTAACTTTATCTTTCCTTTTAAGACCTATAACGACATGGAGGCTGATCCGATGAATTCGATTGTGAATGTCATGTCTAAGCTAGAACTTAATGAAAGTGTCAGTGTGCAATATGTGGTGCGCAGTGCCAAAAAAGGTTGGCATAAAATTATGAAGGACGTGGTCTCTAAAGCCTACAAGCAACAGAGCGTCAGTGAGGTTTTCAAGATGAGCTCTTCGGCTTTGACCGGTTTTGCTAATTTCATCATTCACTATATCATCCTTGGCCCTTTCAATATTATGGAAGGGAAGTCTAAGGAGAATGAAGCTCACAAAAAAGAGTTGACGGAGAAAGAGCGGGAGATGCTTAAAAAGATGGAAGAAAAGAATTCCAAGGCCGGCCTGGATGCTAATCTACGCTTGGTGGTTTCAGCTCCGGACAAGATGCGTGCGCAGATGTATTTGGATAATATGGCCAGCGCCTACAGTGAATATAACTATTATGAATATGGTAATACTTTTGGCGGCATTATTAGAAAGAGCCAGCAAAAAACCATCAATAATTTTATCTACCGTCGCTTCATTGAAGCTCAGTCTTTCTTGTTGAACACCGAAGAGGTTTGCAGTCTCTTTCACTTTCCTTTGCCGCACACCGAAACACCAAACATCGATTGGTTGGTATCAAAGACTGCACCGGCCCCCAACAATATTCCGAACGAAGGTATTATTTTGGGCTACAATATTTTCCGCGGTATCAAAACCGATATTCGCATCAAGCGAATTGACCGTCGTCGTCACTGCTATGCCATTGGTAAATCCGGTACCGGTAAATCCGTATTGCTTGCCAACATGGCCATTCAAGATATTGAAAATGGCGATGGTATTTGCGTCATGGAACCAAATGGCGATTTGATTGAAGATATTTTAAACCGCATTCCGCCGGAGCGCGCGGAAGACGTGATTGTCTTTTCTCCGGCCGATATGGAACGTCCGATGGGCCTGAACCTCTTGGAATTTGATGAGCGCTATCCGGAACAGAAGAGTTTTGTGATTAATGAAATGATCGGTATTTTCGACAAGTTGTATGATTTGAAGGCCACCGGCGGTCCGATGTTTGAGCAATATATGCGTAACGCCTTGCTGCTCATTATGGACGATCCGGAGTCCGGTTCGACTTTGATGGAAATTCCGAAAGTCTTGGCGGATGAGAGTTTCCGCAAGATGAAACTCAACAAATGTAAGAATCCGACTGTGGTTGACTTCTGGCGTAAGGAAGCGGAGAAGGCAGGTGGCGATGCGGCCCTGGCTAACATCGTACCGTATATCACTTCCAAGTTGACTCCTTTCGTCGCCAACGACATGATGCGCCCGATTATTGGTCAACAGAAGAGTGCTTTCAATATGCGCGATATTATGGACAGCAAGAAGATTCTGATGGTTGATTTGCCGAAAGGTGCCATCGGTGAAACCAACGCTTATTTACTGGGTATGATTATGGTGGGTAAAATCTTGATGGCCGCCTTGTCCCGCACCGATATTCCACAAGAACAACGAAAAGATTTTTATCTCTACATTGATGAGTTCCAGAACTTCACCACCAATTCCATTTGTCAGATTCTGTCCGAGGCTCGAAAATATGCGCTTTCACTGACCGTCGCTCATCAGTATATCGGTCAGCTCAGCAAGAACAATGACACCCAAATCAAGGACGCTATTTTCGGTAACGTTGGTACGATGATCAGTTTCAAGGTGGGCGCGGAAGATGCTCAATTCTTGACCAAGGATTTTGGTCCGGTCTTCAATGAGTACGACATGGTCAATGTCGGTCGGGGCGGCTTTATCAAGCTCTTAGTTGACGGTTCGACTACCAGACCATTTTCTTTCCAGACCACTTGGCCTTTAATGGGTACCGCCCGACATGAGATGGCTAAGAAGATTAGGACACTGAGTCGTTACAAATTCGGTCAGGACCGCAATTTGGTTGACTCGGAGATTTTACGGCGCGGTGGAATGATTCAATAATTTTTTTGAGAAATAAAAAAGCCTGATTCTGAGATCAGGATTTTTAGTTTTATTGGGTTTAGTCTCCCATCATGGCGGCAATTTCGTCCTCAAAGAAGATGCGGCTTCTTTTGAAGATCATTTTTTCCTTCAATTCATTTTCATCTAAGATGACGGCGTTGTAGCCCCAGTTGTTAAGAACCAGGACAAACAGGGCCAGAACGTAGGGATTATCCGTTTTGAATTTTAAACGGATTTCAGATTCGTTGTCAGGTCGGACCCAGTCGCAAACCGTAAGGGCTTCTTTGTTGCGGATGGAATACCTGGTCTTGGCGGTGGACCATCTAATTTTTTGGGACTGGAGGGCTCGCTGCACCTGACGTTGGTTGATTTCTTCGTTTTTGTCGGCAGTGATTAGAAAAAAATTGCCGATGCAATATTGAATTTCCATAGCATAAATTTAAGGTACTTTCGTCCACTTTACGATATTATCATCGTCTTGTCAATACCTTTTAAAATTAATTTATCTAAGATATAATACATCAATATGGCCACCTTATACCGACAATATCGGCCGCAGGACTTCGCTGGAATCCTGGGGCAGAATTATATCAAAACTATTCTTCAGAATGAGATCATGAGTCAGAAAATCGCTCATGCTTATTTGTTTTGCGGTCCTCGGGCCGTGGGTAAAACCACCATGGCGCGCGTCTTTGCCAAGGCCGTTAATTGCTCCAATCTGAAACCGGGGGACTACGAACCCTGCAATGAGTGTCCTAACTGCGTCAACATTAACACTGGACGCAATTTAGATATTGTGGAAATTGATGCCGCTTCCAATACCGGTGTTGATAATGTTAGGGAGAATATTATTTCTTCCAGTCGCGTCAGCAGCAACAGTAGTCATTACAAGGTGTTTATCATCGACGAAGTTCATATGCTATCCATTTCCGCCTTCAACGCCTTGCTCAAAGTTCTGGAAGAACCGCCGCAACACGTCATCTTTATCTTATGTACCACCGAGATTCACAAAGTTCCCAACACCATCATCTCGCGTTGCCAGCGCTTTGATTTCAAGCACATCAGCGTGGCGGACATGGTCAAGAAGTTGGACTATATTGTTCATCAAGAGAATATCAAGATTGACAAAAGTATTTTGGAATCAGTTGCGCGACACTCTGACGGTTATATGCGCGATGCGGAAAGTTTGCTGGGACAGATTATTGCTATTGGCGGTGACGAGATTACCCAAGAAGAAGCTGATCTGGTTATCCCGAAGAATGATTTGAATGAAATTGTGACCTTGTTGGAATATCTGAGCAAGAAGGATGTCATTAAAGCGATTCAGTTGGTCAACAATCTGGCGGACAACGGTATTAATCTCAAAAATTTTGTGGTAGATACCGTCGAACTCTTACGCCAAATGATGCTCGGTAAAGTTAATCCTTCACTTAGTTCCAGTTTAGGTCTGGATTTTGGTGAGTCGCTGGAAATGAAATTAAGCCAAGTGTCAGCGGAGTTAAGTTTAGAGCAAATTTTACGCTTCATTGAAAAATTCAATTCCATCATTGCTGAAGTCAAAAATAGTTTCATCGCTCAGCTGCCGCTCGAACTGGCCATTATCGAATTTAGTTTGGCTGGGGAAGTGAAACGATCTTTTGTCGCTCCGACTCCGGTGGCCACACCTAAAGCAGTTTCCGTCAAAACTGAAATAAAAACAGATACCAAGACAAAAGAAGAAACAGTTACCGTCAGCAGCTCCGGTGTCAGCCTGAATCGAGACCAGATTTTAGCCAAATGGTCGGAGGTGGTGGCCAAGGTCAAACCGCTTAACCATTCTTTGTCCTTTGTGCTCCAGGCTTGTGAGGTTAGCGCCATCCAAGACGCTAAATTACATCTGACCTTTAAATATCGTTTCCATCAAGACCGGGTCAACTCTGTTCAAATCAAACCGGTTCTGGAAAAGTTGCTGACTGAAGTTTATGGCACCCCCTTAGTGTTTCAAGCTAATTTAGACGAGAATTTAGTCTTGGCCACAATGCCGGAAACAACCGGCGAGGCCAACCAAAATAATAATAATGAACCGCCCAGCGCTATAGATAACATCTTACAGGCTTTCGGCGGGGAAGTAATTAAATAATATGTTAGACATTAAATACATCAGAGAAAATGAAGCCAAAGTCAAAGAGGCTTTGCTCAAGAGAATGGATCCGGCTGACTTAGATTTGTCGGCCTTAATTAAGTCGGATGATGAGCGCAAAGAAGCGATTCAGAAAGTGGAGGAGTTAAAGTCCGAGCGGAATAAATTTTCCAAGACCAAACCGGACGCGGAAACGATTGCTCGCATGAAAGCTTTGGGCGAAGAAATTGCCGCGCTGGATAAAGCTTTAGAAAAGATTGAGGGAGAATTCTCAGATAGAATGTTGGCCCTGCCTAATATTCCGGCCGATGACGTTGTCGCCGGTGGCAAGGAAAACAACGAAGTGGTTTATACTTTCGGAGAACTGCCGCAATTTGATTTTACACCGAAGGACCATGTTGAGTTGGCGACTTCTTTAGATATCATTGATTACGAGAGAGCCGCTAAGATGTCTGGTTCCGGTTTTTGGATTTACAAGGGTGCCGGTGCATTACTAGAATGGGCTTTACTCAATTACTTTGTCGATTTTCATACTACCAACGGCTATACTTTTATCATCCCGCCATTCTTGTTGAACGAAGCTTCGGCCACCGCTTCCGGTCATCTGCCGAAATTCCGAGATGATTTATTTTGGACCGAAGACAAGCTGTGCTTGAACGCCACTTCTGAAATGATGCTCGGCAATTATCACCGGGATGAGATTTTGAGTGAAGAAGAATTACCGCATAAATATTTTGCTTATTCACCTTGCTTCAGACGCGAGGCCGGTAGCTACCGCAAGGAAGAGCGGGGAATGATTCGCGGTCATCAGTTTAACAAGATAGAGATGTTTCAATATACCAAACCGGAAGAATCCTGGACCGCTTTTGAGCAAATGCGGTCTCAAGCCGAGAAGTTATTGGCCGGTTTAGGTTTACATTTCCAGACCAGCAAGTTGGCGGCTGGTGATTGCTCGGCGGCTATGGCTAAAACCATGGATCTCGAGGTCTGGATTCCCAGTATGGGGATTTACAAAGAGGTTAGTTCTGTTTCCAATGCCCTGGATTATCAATCTCGTCGAGGCGCAATGCGTTTTAAGAACAAGGAAACTGGTAAAACTGAATTCATGCACACCTTAAACGGTTCGGGCCTGGCTACCAGTCGCTTGGTGCCGGCTATTTTAGAACAATTTCAACAAGCTGACGGCTCAATTCTGGTGCCGGAAGTTTTACGTCGCTTCCTGCCCGGAGGACTCTCAGTTATTTCATTAAAATAGTTTTTATGTTGGATTATGCTTTGCTGTGGTCAACAGTTTATGTCAGTTATTTGGCTTTTCCACTCTTAGCCATCTTAATTTATTTTGCCGTCAAAAAACGTCGTCCCCTTTATTGGGTTCTGACGTTTTTTATTTTATTTTTCATCTACATTCGCTTCATTGAGCCGAGCTTAATAAAAATTGATTATGAAAAAATTGATTTAGACGGGAAAGGGCAGGGACTGAAAGTGGTTGTCGCTTCCGATTTTCATGTCGGCCTCTTCTTGTCTCAAGCTCGATTAGCAAAAATAGTCGACAAGATAAATACTCTGGATGCCGACTTGGTGCTGGTACCGGGGGACTTGGTGTTTAAGTTGCCAATAGAAAAATTCAATAAGTTCGCGGAGTTGAAACGAGTTAAATTACCTTTGGCGGTCGTTCTCGGTAATCATGACTATGGTCGACCACGAGGAACGGATATTTCGGCTGAGTTGATGGCTTATCTGGAGGCCAATAATATCCGAGTGATTGATGGACAGACTTGGACCCTGGAGGTCAGAGGACAAAAAATCAAGGTGGTCGGTTTGAGTGATTACTATAACAACAATGCCGATTTCAGTTTACTTAAAAAAGATGACCCCCAGCAGTTGTTATTATCTCTCACCCACAATCCCGATATCGTCTATCAATATCCGGCCAACTCCGTGGCCGATCTTACCATTGCCGGTCATACTCATGGGGGTCAGGTGAGAATTCCTTTTTTATATCAATCGGCGATTCCGTCTGACTATGGCTTTGACGCCGGATTGTATCATGTCGGCAATTATCCCGTCTTTGTGTCTTCCGGTTTGGGGATGGTCATGCTCCCGATTCGCTTCATGCGCCCTCCGGAAATTAATGTGTTAGAGCTGAAATAACTTTGACAAAATCATTTATTTATGGTAATATAGGGGTAATATGAAAAGATTAAGGATAATTACAAATATATTTCTAATATTAGCTATTTTTTGGCCTGTTTCTGGTTTTGCTCAGACGAGCGCCCCTAAAGCCTATCCGCATTTAGCCAATTACTTCCTAAAGTGGACCATTGAGGACTCGGAGGTGCCGGAGCTCGCCAAATGGGACCTTTTAATCCTGGATATGGAAGTGCAGGAGAACAGCCGTGCCAATGTGGAAAAGATCAGACAGCTTAACCCCGACATCAAGATCCTGGCTTATATCACCTCGCAAGAAGTTATTGGCGACATCTATCAAAACCAATGGCAAATTTATGGCAACCTCCGCAAGCGCTTAGTGGATAATATTGATAACTCTTGGTGGCTAAGAGACAAGGCCGGCAACAAGATTTCTTTTTGGCCGGGTACTTATATGCTCAACATTACTAGTGGCTGCGGCTCCTCGGCTGCCGGCGACAAATGGAATGAGTACTTACCTAGTTTTGTAAAGAATGAAATTTATGACTCCGGACTTTGGGATGGAGTTTTTTATGATAATCTCTGGGGCGATGTGACCTGGGTGCGAAATGGCGATATGGACATTAATCGCGATGGCAACATCAAACCGATTGCTGAAATTAATCGTCAGTGGGCCAGTGGCAACAAAGCCATGTTGACTCGCAGTCGTGAGCTCTTCGGTAATAATTTTATCATCATGGGTAACGGCATGGTCTATGATGGCTATCAACCCTATCTCAACGGCATGATGTTCGAGAGCTTTCCTAGCCCTTGGGAAAATGGTGGCACCTGGTCCGGTTCTATGAATACTTATGCCAAGATTTCCGCTACCAATCGTCAACCCAATATCTCAGTTTTAAATACCTACAACAAAGATCGCAACAACTTCACTAAAGTTCGTTTCGGTTTAGCGAGCACCCTGATGCAAGACTCAGGTTATTTTAGTTATGACTATAACAATACCAATCACGGTCAAGTGTGGTGGTATGATGAATACGATGTCAGTCTGGGTAAACCGCTGTTTCCGGCTTTTAATATTCTAGATAAGACTAATGACAAGTTTAAGCCGGGCCTTTGGCGCCGTGACTTTGAAAATGGCGTGGTAATTTTGAATTCCACCGGCCAAGAACAGAAGTACATCTTTGCCCGAGAAGAGTTTGAAAAGATTAACGGTCAACAGGATAGAAGCGTCAATAATGGAGCTATTATTAATTGGATTAAAGTCGCCCCTAATGACGCCGTGGTGCTTTTGAAGCGCAATACCGAGATTATTAATAACAGCTTCTACAATGGTAATTTCGTCCGAGTCTACAATGATCAGGGCACTCAGGTCAGAAATGGTTTCTTTTCCTATTTGGATAATTTCCCCGGCAACGAGCAGGTGATTGTGATGGACTTGGATAATGACGGCACCAAAGAATATCTGGCTAACGGTAATGGCAACTTGTCTTTCTACAAAAACGGCAAGAAGACTAAGACCTTCAATCCCTATAAAAGTAAGTTCAAGGGCGAGATTTCTACGGCCCTGGTTGATTTGGATAATAACGGTAAATATGAGATAATTACAGGAGCCGGTAAGGGCGGCGGACCTCAAGTTCAGATTATGTCCAGCGATGGTAACGTCGTCGGTACCTTCTTCGCCTATGACAAAACTTTCCGCGGCGGAGTAAATGTGGCCGGCGGCAACATTGGTGGTGACGCCAAGAAAGAAATTGTGACCGGACCGGGCGTCGGCTTGACTCCCGAGGTGCGCATCTATGGCTCTAACGGTAAATTGTTTTTCAAATTCTTGGCCTACGACAAAGGCTTCAAAGGCGGAGTGAATGTGGCGGTTGGCGATGTCAACGGCGACGGGAAGAATGAAATTATTACCGGGGCCGGAGCCGGTGGCAGTCCGGAAATCAGAGTCTTTGATATTTATGGCAAGTTAATCAAAAAATTCTTGGCCTATGACAAGAGTATTAAGACCGGAGTGAAAGTGATTGTGGAAGATATTAATAATGATGGTATTGATGAAATTCTGGCCAGCAGTGCCAACTTTTAGTTAACATTAATTAGCTTTAATTTATAACCCTTCAAAAATATGCGTAAATTTTGGCAAGCGCGTCACGAAAAACATTACAAAAACAGCAAATTTCATTTGGTGGCCGATATCACTTTTGTGTTTATCATCATCTTGTTATTCGTGGCCTTTATTCTCATTAGCGCCTGGCGCCCCAAGAGCAATATTGTACTTCAGACTAAGGTGGTCGGCGAACAGGTCAAAAGCGGTAATTTGGAGTCCTTTGAACTTAGTTACCACGCCAACAAGGCCAGCACTAAGAACTCTTTGGCGGTCAAATTGCCGGACAACTTCGTGTTGAGCGGGGTTGATCCTTCGGAGAGTTTTGATAAGAGTGCCAATACTTTCTATTTAAATGATTTGGAAAAAGGTTCTAATGGCAAGATTAAAATTACCGGTTTGGTTCTAGGCCAAGTCGGCGCCAAGTCCGATTTCGGTTTCACCTTTAATTGTGATCAATGTTTTGATGGCATTATTCAATCTTTGCCGTATGAGATTAAGGACAGTGTTCTGGAGGCTAGTGTCAGTTTGCCGGAAAATGTTTATCGCGGCGTAGAGTTTAACGGTGCCATTAAAATCAAAAATACCGGTGCCCAGGAAATGCGCGATATTAAAGTGAAGGTTAATGATGTTTGGGAAATTAAGGGTGGTAATGAACTAAGTCTGGAAAAAATTGCTGGCGGGGAAGAGCAGATAATTAATTTTGTCGCCTCCACCAAGAGCGGTCAGAACAATGAAGCCTTTAACTTTGATTATTACTTAAACGTCGACAACACTCTTTTACGCCAGGGAAGTTTTATTCAGAATCTCAACATCAAGAGCCCAAACTTCAAAGTTTTTATGGAAGCCGACAAGGATGTTATTAATTTAGGCGATGATGTCACTTATACCGTCAATTATCAAAACCAAGAAGACAGTGCTTTGTCTCAAGTCAAGTTTGATTTAGCTTCGACTAATCCTAACTTCAAGATTAGCAACTGGTCTCTGCTCGGTAGTGATGCCAAGATTAAGAAACAAAATAATTCTTTAGTCCTGGACGGAACTCTGGATCCGGAGAAAGGCGGAAAGTTTGTCGTCCAAGTGCGCTATGCCAGGATAAAAGCGGCTGCCAATCAGGAAGTCGCTCTGGATTTGAACAATACCTACACTTTGAATAATCAGTCTCTGAGTTATATTTTGTCATCCGCTAAAACCAAATTAGTTTCCCAATTAAAAATTAGATCCGGCGCCTATTATTACAGCTCTCAGGGCGATCAATTGGGGGTCGGACCAATCCCGCCGCAGGTGGATATGGCTACCAACTATTGGATTTTCTGGGAAGTGGAAAATAGCGGTAATGACCTCAGTAATGTGGTGGTTTCCGGTGATGTCGCCGACAGTGCGGTTTGGACGGACAACAAGAGTTTGCTAGCCGGTACTCTGCAACACGCGGAAATCGGCGGCCGAGTTGTCTGGGAAGTGCCCGCTGTCAATGCCCTAACCGACAAGGGACAATATAAAGTCGGATTCTCTCTGGGGGTTATCCCGGAAGAGAAAGATTTGGGTAAGATTCTGTCATTACTACAAAATATTAAATATACCGCGCATGATAATTTTACCAACCAAGATCTTTCCGGTTCGCTAAAAAATCTCTCCACTTCTTTGGAGGCAGATATTTTAAGTAGCGGTAAAGGGGAAGTGATTGCCGCCGATTAATTATGATTAACTTTTTTCGTCAAATACTCCGGCCCAAGTATGAGCCGCTTAATCAAATCCAAATTATCAAGCAAAACCTGCTTGATAATTTTGCGTATTTGTCATCTTGGCAACCGGAGGCAGAAATTTGGCCGGTGCTCAAATCCAACGCTTATGGCCACGGCTTGAAAGAGGTCGCTCAGATATTAAATGACACCAGCGCCAAGATGGTGGCCGTGGATTCTTTTCCCGAAGCGCAAATCGTCTACAAAAATTTTAAGGGACGAGTTTTGTTTTTGAATGAGTTGCCACTCAAAGCTTACAGCTATTGTAATTTCCGGCGGAGCGAATTCTGTGTTTATAATTCCTTCACTTTTAAATATCTAGCGGAAAATTATCCGCAAGCTAAAATTCATTTGTTCTATAACAGCGGTATGAACCGCGAAGGAATTTCCGATCTCCGCTTATTTTTAACGGAGAATGACAAATATTTAAGTCGAGTTAGTGTGGTTGGTTTTTGTTCGCACTTAATGTCGGCCGATAATGATCCGGCGACCACCAAAAAACAAGAAGATAAGTTTATGGTGGCGCTCGATATCCTGCACCAAAATAAAATTTTTCCGACCTGGGTTCATTTGGGTAACTCGGCCGGTATTTTTAATGTTCATAGCAAGCGCCTGACAGCTTTTAGATCGGGACTAGCGCTTTATGGCTACTCACCCCTGGAAACTGGTGACCGCAATCTGAAACCGGCTCTCCGAGCGCTCTCCACAGTCACCGCCGTCCAGAACTTGAAGAAAGGGGACAAAGTGTCGTATAATGGAAGATATGAGGCTTTAAACGATACTCAAATCGCCCTGGTGCCTTTTGGTTATTATGAAGGCCTGGATCGCCGTTTATCCGACCAAGCGCAGTTTCTAATCCATGGTCAAGATGATTTTTGGGCCCCAATTGCGGGCGTGGTCTCCATGAATCTCGTTTGCTTGGATGCGGGGAACAATAAATTTGGGTTAGGGGATAGGGTGGAGTTGATTTCACCCACTGTGAGTAGCCCTAATTCTATTAATAATTTAGCTAATATTAGCCAAACTATTCCGTACGAACTCCTGGTTCGATTACGCGGCAATATCCACCGGCAGGTAGTTTAAATAAAATTATGCCAAACAGGGAAGTCAGATACACCCATCGGGTGAGAATGGATTATTCGAAGAAGAACTTGGAAAATCCGTTTCATAAAAATAACCGCGGTTTGAAGCGCGATGAATTTTCGGCCGGACTAAAAGTTTCCTGTGTCTTACTGCTAGTATTATTAATTGGAGTTTTGTATTTAATGTTGTTTTCGAGCGTCTTTAACATCAAACAGGTTAAAGTAAGCGGTCTGTCCCGGACTGGCGTTACTGAGATTGAAAATTTGGCCAATGAACAGGGCAACCAGAACCGTTATTGGATTTTCCAGCAGAAGAACCTGTTGATATTCGATCGCCAAGCTTTCAGGCAGTCCTTGGTGGATAAGTATCATTTCAAGACCGTCGAGATCAAAAGAAACATCTTTAGCCGAGTCCTGAAAATTAATTTAAATGAGAGGGAATTCGGCTATATTTGGCAGGAGAAGGATAAATATTATTATATTGATAAAGATGGCTTCTTGATTAATGAGTTAGCCCTTAATTTACCCCCAACCTTTATCAGTTCAGAGCCGGTCGCTACGACTAGCTCCAGTACCGCCACTTCCAGCACCGAGGCTACTTCCAGCACTCCAGTGGCCGCCGACTACTTTAAATCGACTATTAATGCCGCTCTGGCGCTCAGCAGCAGTACCTATCCGGTTATTGTGAATATCGGCGAGGAACATTTCAAGACCGATTATGTGAATATTGATAAGGTTTATTTGGAGTTCACCAACCAGTTCAATGAGCGGGTTAAGGCCTTAAATGAGGCTATTGGCGCCGATAATGAGACGGAACTGATGGCTCGCTACTTTATCATTGATAAGGACTTTAATACCATCAAAGCTATCTTGAATAACGGCCTAACGGTCTATTTTAGCACTAAAGAGGACCGGGATAGCCAGATTAAGAACCTGTTGATACTTAAAAAGGAAAAAGCCGATTTTAATAAATTAATTAAGAAAAAAATAGACCTCCGCTATGGGGACAAGGTCTATTATGAATAAAATATATGAACAGCGAAGGTTTATTTAAATTCTTTTTCGGTTTCGCCGTCTTTGTCTTTTGCTTGGTGACAATCGGCATCTTCTTAATCTTACTGAAGATTATTCTGTTATTCACACCAGAGATCCATCTTATGGGCCTAAAGATCCTCCAATAGCAGTCTTAAAGGCTCTTATAGCTCCCCTCTGCAATACGTGGATTAATATACATTATGCGAAGTATTGTAGATGGCTCAAAATAGACTTCTTTTCGGCCAAGTGGCCCTCTCTTCCCATAATTTATAATAAAAAAAGAAAAGCTCACCGGGGTGAGCTTTTTTTTAGATTGAATTCATAAACTTGTGAAAAAAAATATTTTGGGCTTCTTGGACCTTTTGCTTCAAAAGGTCAATTTGTCGAGCCTGGGGTTCTCTTGCTAAGCAAGATGTGATTAGAGCCTTGATTTCGGCCAATTCCCCTGCCTCTTTAGTGCTTAATATTTGGGGATATTCCGCGTTTAAAATGGCTTGGACAACCTCCTTCTTTTCGAATATTTTACGGTTTTCCGGCCATCTTTCGTGGAATTCATCGCTAAATATGAATCTTATTACTAACTCAGTTTCCAGATTGGTGAGAGCTGTTAATAAACCCAATAATTTGCTTCTGTTTTCGGATGTCATAGTACTTCCTTCTGCAATAAATTTGTACCTTTAAACTACCATTTTTTAAAAGATATGTCAATATGTAGCTTTATGCCTATTTTTGCTATAATTTAAGTAGCTAATTCCCTCCTATGACTCAAAAAACAATCATCAAATATCTGGACGACTTTATCGACTACTGCGAAATTGAAAAAGGTTTGTCGGTCAAGACCCAGAAAAATTACAGTCGTTTTCTGACCAAGTTTTTCAATTGGTTAAAGAGCGTTTCTCTAACTGATTTGGAGCCGAAAGATTTAACGGATGAACATATCTTCAAGTACCGCATTTTCTTGTCTCGCTTCGTCGATTCGGTCAACAAAAAACTGCTCAAGAAGAACACCCAAAATTCATATCTCATCGCTCTGCGGAGCTTGCTGGAGTTCTTTGTGGAGCGCAGTATCACTTCTCTGCCGCCCTCCAAGGTCAAACTAGCCAAAGATCGCTCGGAGCGAGAGATAAAATTCTTGAAGCTGGATCATTTGGAAAAATTATTATCCGCTCCCAATACTACCGGCGCTTCCGGTTTGCGTGATCGAGCGATTCTGGAGGTGCTTTTCTCGACTGGTTTGCGTGTTTCCGAATTGGCTCATCTGAATATTGAGGATTTGAGACTCAGAAAAGATAGCGTTGATTTGGAGGTGGCCGTTGTCGGCAAAGGTTCTAAAGTGCGCGCCGTCTACTTCTCTGCCCGAGCCGTCAAAGCCATTAAGGCCTACATCGAAAAAAGATCTGATATGGACCCAGCCTTGTTTATCAACTACAAGCCGGGCATCGCTAAGACTGATTCCGATCGGAGATTGAGTGTCAAAAGCGTAGAGGAGATTGTAAAGAAATACGTTAAGCTGGCCGGACTGCCGGTTAATGCTACGCCACACACCTTGCGGCATTCCTTCGCCACCGATTTGTTGAACAACGGTGTTGACTTGCGTCTGGTGCAAGAATTTCTCGGTCACAAAAATATTGCCACCACGCAAATCTATACTCACGTCACTAACAAACAACTGCGCGATATTCATAAGAAGATTCACGATGGCCGAAAATTGTGAACTGACTACCAGTGATTGTCCCGATGAATTTGGTGTATAAAAAAACTGCTAGCTAGTAGCAGTTTTTATCTTCATCATTTTGGCTCTCTTTTATCCTTGGCTCTAGACTAGCAGCTATCTGTGATATAATGCAGATATATGCTAAAAGAAGCCAAATTATCTAGTTATAAAATTAAAAAAATTATTAAGTGTTTTTGTTTAGATATTAATGCCTCAAAA